>LAZR01000022.1_pt1 | contig 287209 bp, 263 predicted proteins | sample 329461 | NCBI WGS metagenome assembly LAZR01 (sample SAMN03002196, study PRJNA259156) | marine sediment metagenome | biome: sea floor; feature: Hydrothermal impacted sediments; material: marine sediment; isolation source: Loki non-amplified sample from Loki's castle hydrothermal vent sediment ... | reverse complement strand
AGGCGGGGCCAAGAACCTTTGCGCCCCGAGGCCGAGCAGAAGCCCGCCGACGAAGGACTGTTCGACGTAAGCGGCCGCAAGCAGCAAAATCTCGATTTCGGCGAAGACCTCGTGGAGAAAGCCGATAGCTATGGCCGCGCCGCCCGCGCCGCCGCGCTGTGCCTGTCGAGGAAACCATGAGTGCCCAGGACTGCATCGGCGAAATAAGGCGGGCCGCCGGCCGCGACCTGTCGGATCAGGAGCTCGACGATATTCTGACGACGCTCGACCGGGAGCGCACCCGGCGTACCGCCGAGGGGCGGCTCGAAAGCCTCGAGGACGACTTGCTGAACAAGGCCGAGGAATTGGCCAAGGAGGGGATCGATGCCGAGATCATCGATCTTCGCACCATTCGGCCGATGGACATCGACACCGTCATTCGCTCGGTGAAGAAGACCAATCGCTGCGTCACGGTGGAAGAGGGCTGGCCGCAGGGCTCGATCGGCTCGCACATCGCGTCCGAATTGATGGTCCGCGCCTTCGACCACCTCGACGCGCCGGTTCTTAAGGTCTGCGGCAAGGATGTGCCGATGCCTTATGCGGCCAATCTGGAAAAACTGGCGCTGCCGTCGGTCAAGGAAGTGATCGACGCGGTCAAGTCCGTCACTTATCGGGCTTGACGCGATGCACGGCGAGACCGCGAACATCGGATCGAACGAGGCTGGCGATAGCCTCGTGATCGTCCAGGATGTCGATGTCTCGCCGGCCTCGGTGTGGGACTGCCTGACCGAGCCAGAATGTTTCAAGAATTGGTGGCGCGAAGAGCTGGAATTCGAGCCAAAGCATGGCGGTCGCTTCCTGGAACCCTGGAAAGATCCGTCGGGACGGCAACGGACCACGCGCGCGAAGGTCACGGCCTATCATCCCCCACGCGGCTTCGTCATGGTTTGGGCCGACGAGGACTGGGACTTCGACACGGTGGTCTCGGTCACGCTTGAACAGCGGGGGAGCGGCACCCGCGTCACGATCGAACATCAGGGCTGGCAAGCGGCGCCGGAAGCCGAGCGCGCCGCGCTGCTGCTCGACCATCGCAGCGGCTGGTCGGCGCATGTCGCCAAGCTGGCAGCCCACGCACAAGAACACGACGCCCGGCGTAAGGGCCATTGAGGAGACGTTCCGGATGCCGATCAACGTGACGATGCCCGCGCTTTCACCGACCATGGAAGAGGGCAACCTCGCCAAATGGCTGGTCAAGGAGGGTGACAAGGTGTCCTCCGGCGACATCATCGCCGAGATCGAGACGGACAAGGCGACGATGGAGGTCGAGGCCGTCGACGAGGGCACTGTCGCCAAGATCGTCGTCGCGGCCGGCACCGAGGGCGTCAAGGTCAACGAGATCATCGCCATCCTCGCCGCCGACGGCGAGAGCGCCGAGGACGCCGCGGCGGGCGGGGACGCTGCGAGTGGTGAGAAGGCGTCTCACGGCAACGGACAGGCCGGCGCGATCAAAGCTAATCCGCAGGCCGACGCGGCCGTCACGGGTTCTGAGGCCGATGCGAAAGACGCTGCGATGCGCGCCGACAGCCGCGCTTCGGGCGGGGGCGAGCCAGCGGCGTCGGATGGCGCCAAGGGTGACCGCGTTTTCGCCTCGCCGCTGGCGCGGCGGCTGGCCAAGGACGCCGGCATCGATATTGCCACCGTTGAAGGCTCCGGCCCGCGTGGCCGGATCGTGAAGACCGACGTGGAAGCCGCGGCCAAGGGCGGCGCCAGGAAGGCGGCGCCGGCCGAAACAGGCGCGGCGGCCGCGCAGCCGGCGGCTGCCCCGATGGCCAAGGCCGCTAGCGACGAGTCCATCCTCAAGCTCTTCGAAGAAGGCTCCTACGAAAAGGTGCCGCACGACGGTATGCGCAAGACCATCGCCAAGCGCCTCGTCGAAGCAAAGACGACGATCCCGCATTTCTATCTGACGATCGACTGCGAACTCGACGCGCTGCTGGCACTGCGCAAACAGCTCAACGATGCCGCGCCGATGATCAAGGGCGAGGCCGGCGACCGTCCCGCCTATAAGCTGTCGGTCAACGACATGATCATCAAGGCGATGGCGCTGGCCCTCAAGGCCGTTCCGACCGCCAACGTCTCCTGGACCGAGGCGGCGATGCTCAAGCACAAGCATGCCGATGTCGGCGTCGCGGTGTCGATCGAGGGCGGCCTGATCACCCCGATCATCAGGCGGGCGGAGGAGAAGACCCTCTCTGCGATTTCCAACGAGATGAAGGATCTGGCCAAGCGCGCCCGTACACGCAAACTGAAGCCGGAAGAATACCAGGGCGGCACCACCGCGGTGTCCAATCTCGGCATGTTCGGCATCAAGGACTTTGCCGCGGTCATCAACCCGCCGCACGCGACGATCCTGGCGGTTGGGGCCGGCGAGCAACGGGCGGTGGTCAAAAACGGCGCGGTTGTGGTGGCGACGGTGATGAGCGCGACGCTGTCCACAGACCACCGGGCGGTCGACGGCGCGCTTGGCGCAGAGCTGATCGGGGCGTTCAAGCAGCTGATTGAAAACCCGATGTCGATGCTGGTTTGAGGCGATGCACATCCCATCCTCCCATGGCGCGCGAGGCCGTCGGGTCGCACTGGTCGCAGCCTTGGGGTGCCTGATCGGCGTTTTCGAGATGGCGGCGGCGGTGGCAGGCGGCGCGAGTGAATCCGCCACGTTCGACTTCATCGACATGACGCTACTTTACGGGGGCGACGGCCCCGACGACCCCTCCGTACAGGTCGAATATCTTGCGCCCGGCGGGTCCGCTTCGGTTTGGTCGTCGAGCCTGGGCGCAAAGATCGTTGTTGCGGATTGGAGTGTGGACGGCCTCGAACTGTGCCTGAGCTACCCTCCTGAAACGATCGGACCGAGCCAGACGAACACTCTCGTGATGTGCGAGCAGACGGCCATCATCGCCGAACGCGTCCTCGATTCGGCACGCGGGGATATCTTCCGACTGTCCGAGCGCTCCGAGGCGCCTGTCGAGTTGACTCCGGAAGTGCGCAGCCTGGAAGACGTGACGAAATTGCTGGACGGACGGTAGAGGGCGGAGACAATGGTTTGATGAAGACGGTACTGTGCTACGGCGACTCGCTGACCTGGGGCTATGACTCCGAAACCGGATTGCGGCACGCCTTCGATGACCGCTGGCCGAATGTCCTGGCCAAAGCGCTCGGCGATGATGTCGTGATCATCACGGACGCCCTGAACGGCCGTACCACGGTGTTCGATGACCAGATGGTGATGGCCGAGCGCAATGGGGTGAAGACGATCGCCACCGCGCTTGGCGCGCATCAGCCACTCGATCTCGTCATCCTCATGCTGGGAACAAACGACCTCAAGCGCCACACCGGTGGAGGCAGGGTGTTCGAGTCACGCCAGGGCATGGAGCGGCTGGTCGAGATCGTCCAAGGGTTCCCATATCAGCGTGGCTATGCGGCGCCGCAAATCCTGATCGTTGCCCCGCCCATGTTCTGCGAAACGATGGAGCCCGACTTTGCCTTGCTATTCGGCCATGGCGTCGAGGAAACGCAGCATTTCCGCTCGGCCTTTACCAAGGTGGCAGAAGAATATGGCTGCGCTTTCTTCGATGCGTCCGAGGTCTGCGAGACAACTGAATTGGACGGAGTTCATCTCTCCGCCGCGCACACCCGCGCTCTCGGCGAGGAACTGGTTGAGCCGGTGAGAGCGATATTGAACGAAGCCGACAAGGCGTCTCACTCCGCCCGTCCGGCCGAGGAGACGACCAATGGCTGATGCCTACGATATCCTGATCATCGGCGGCGGCCCTGGCGGCTATGTCGCGGCGATTCGGGCGGCGCAACTGGGGTTCAAGACCGCCGTCGTGGAGCGCGAACACCTCGGCGGCATCTGTCTCAACTGGGGCTGCATCCCGACCAAGGCGCTCCTGCGCTCGGCGGAGATCTTCCACTATGCCGAGAACGCCAAGGACTACGGACTGACGATCGCCAAGCCCGGTTTCGATATCGCCGCCGTGGTCAAGCGCTCGCGCGGGGTCTCGGCGCAGCTGAGTGGCGGTGTCGGCTTTCTGATGAAGAAGAACAAGATCGACGTCATCTGGGGCGAGGCGAAGATTACCAAGGTGGGGAAGGACGCGCCTGTCGAGGTGTCGGTCGGCAAGATGAAGAAGCCGGCAGTGGAGCCGCAGAATCCGGTGCCCAAGGGCGTGCTCGGGGAGGGGACCTACAAGGCCAAACATGTGATCGTCGCCACCGGCGCTCGACCGCGCGTTCTGCCGGGCATCGAGCCGGACGGCGATCGCATCTGGACCTATTTCGAGGCGATGAAGCCGGCGTCGATGCCCAAGTCGCTCATCGTCATGGGCTCGGGCGCCATCGGCATCGAATTCGCCTCCTTCTACCGCACGATGGGCGCCGAGGTGACGGTCGTCGAACTGCTGCCGCAGATCATGCCGGTCGAGGATGGCGAGATCGCGGGCGTCGCCCGCAAGCAGCTGGAGAAGCAGGGCCTCAAGATCCTCACCGACGCCAAGGTCTCGAAGGTGACGAAATCCGGGCAGGGTGTCGAGGTGACCGTCGAAGCCAAGGGAGGCAAGACCGAGACTCTGAAGGCCGAGCGGCTGATTTCGGCCGTCGGCGTCCAGTGCAACATCGAAGGCCTTGGGCTTGAGGAGGCCGGCGTGGCGATCGAGCGGGGCGTGGTCAAGATCGACGGCTTTGGCCGGACCAATGTCGAGGGCATCTATGCCATTGGCGATGTGGCCGGACCGCCGATGCTGGCCCACAAGGCCGAGCATGAGGGGACGATCTGCGTCGAGAAGATCAAGGGAATGGATGTCCACCCCATGAAGACGACGCAGATCCCCGGCTGCACCTATTGCCAGCCGCAGGTCGCCTCGGTGGGCCTCACGGAAGCAAAGGCCAAGGACGCAGGCAGGGAGGTTAAGGTCGGTCGTTTCACCTTCCGGGGCAATGGCAAGGCGATCGCGCTGGGCGAACCGGAGGGATTGGTGAAGACCGTGTTCGACGCCAAGACCGGCGAATTGCTCGGCGCGCATATGGTGGGGGCCGAGGTGACCGAGCTGATCCAGGGCTTCGTCATCGCCATGGGCCTCGAGACCACCGAGGAAGAGCTGATGCACTCCGTCTTCCCGCATCCGACCCTTTCGGAAATGATGCACGAAAGCGTACTCGACGCTTATGGCCGGGTTATCCACATGTGATACGGATCATCATGTTTTCCTTGGCAAACTTCCTATAACGTCGTTCCTGCGCGATAGTTTCAAACGAAATTTTTGTTTTCATCGCATCTTGCCGGAAGGATTCGCGGCCCAATTTCTAAGTTCAATTGTCTCATTGATAGGAGAGTGACATGGAAATAAATGGTGTTGGCTGGATCGTCGCGATCATTATCGGCGGCTTGGCCGGTTGGCTTGCCGAGAAGTTCATGAAGAGCGACATGGGTCTCGTCATGAACATTATCCTCGGAATTGTGGGCGCGATTGTCCTCAACGCGATTCTGGCGCTGTTCAATCTCGGGTTTACCGGATGGTTTGCCTACCTGGTCATTGGTTTCATTGGAGCCAGTTTGTTGATCGCGATTTTCCGCATGTTTCGCGGTCGTGGGGCCTAGGAACCGTTTGCACGCAGCGGCTGCCCGAACTAGATTGAGCCTATGGTCACCGTGCTCGATAACCGCCTGCCGGCCGGGGAGACTCCCCGGCCGCGGCATCCCGAAAAAGCCCATCGTCCGGATCAGACGGCCAGTCTGAAGAAGCCGGACTGGATTCGCGTCAAGGCGCCGGTGTCCAAGGGCTATTACGAAACCCGCGAAATTACCCGTTCCAATAATCTGGTGACGGTTTGCGAGGAAGCCGGCTGTCCCAATATCGGCGGCTGTTGGGAAAAGAAGCACGCGAGCTTCATGATCATGGGCGGGATTTGCACCCGTGCCTGCGCCTTCTGCAACGTTGCCACCGGCCTGCCGAAGGCACTTGACCAAAGCGAACCGGAGAGTGTCGGGCGGGCCGTGGCGGCAATGGGGCTGGCCCATGTCGTTATCACCTCGGTCGACCGCGACGATCTGCCCGACGGCGGCGCGGAACACTTCGTCAAGACGATCCGCGCGATCCGCGCCATCGCGCCGGGAACGACGATCGAGATCCTGACGCCGGATTTCCTGCGCAAACCCGGTGCGCTCGAAACGGTGGTGGCCGCCAAGCCCGACGTCTTCAACCACAATCTGGAAACGGTGCCGTCGAACTATCTGACGGTTCGGCCTGGAGCCCGCTACTTCCATTCGATCCGCCTCTTGCAGCGGGTCAAGGAACTCGATCCGACGATGTTCACCAAATCCGGCATCATGGTCGGTCTCGGCGAGGAGCGGAACGAAGTGCTGCAATTGATGGACGATCTGAGGACGGCCGACGTCGATTTCCTCACCATCGGGCAATATCTGCAGCCGACCAAGAAGCACCACGCGGTGATGCGCTTTGTGACTCCGGAAGAGTTCACGTCCTTTGAGACCGTGGCGCTGGCGAAAGGCTTCCTCGTGGTCGCGTCTAGCCCGCTGACCCGCTCGTCGCATCATGCCGGCGAAGATTTCGACCGGCTTAAAGCGGCGCGCCTTGCCCGCGAGGCCGCAGCCTAATATTGCGGAACCATGGCAAAGTTTGAGACGACGCGCCATGTGCGCCATAGCCCAGACGAAATGTTCGCGCTCGTCGCGGATGTCGAAAAATATCCGGAATTCCTGCCGCTCTGCCAGCAGTTGGTCGTGCGCTCCCGACGGGAGAAAGACGGCAAGACCTTGCTCGTGGCCGACATGACGGTCGCCTACAAGATGGTTCGGGAAACCTTCTCGACGCAGGTTCTACTCAAGCCCGCCGAACGCCGGATCGATGTCAAATATGTCGACGGGCCGTTCCGCTATCTCGACAATCGTTGGACCTTCGAGGCAGCCAGCGACGGCGGCTGTGACGTCAATTTCTTCATCGAATACGAGTTCAAGAGTCGGACGCTCGGCCTTTTAATGGGATCGATGTTCGACTTTGCCTTTCGGCGGTTCGCCAAGGCATTCGAGGAGCGCGCCGACGCAGTCTACGGTTTCGATACCCGCCCGGCCGATTCTCAGCAGGCCGGTTGATCTCTCACCGCTTCCAGCAATAGATCGAGCGCCACCCTGACGCTGGCGCCTCGGATAGCCGAACGGCCAAGGTCACCGAAACGTTTTTCGACGTGTCGTGTCATACCGTTACCCGCGCATGCGAAATGCACCAGGCCGACGGGCTTTGCCGACGAACCGCCACCTGGACCGGCGATGCCGGTGACGGATATGGCGACATCCGCGTTCGCGGCTCGCAAGGTACCCTCCGCCATCTGACGCGCAACAGTCTCCGACACAGCGCCATCGGCCGCGAGACTTTCCGGATCAACACCGATCATCGCGATCTTGGCCTCGTTCGAGTAGGTTACAAACCCGCGGTCAAGGACAGCCGAAGACCCGGCGATATCCGTCAGGGCTGCCGCGATCATCCCCCCCGTGCAGGACTCGGCGGTGGCAATTTTCAGGCCGCGCGCGGTGTAGGCCTCGATGACCCTGCGGGCCTTGTCGGCGATCTCACCCGCTTCTTCCGTCACGCGCTTTCTCCGTAAGCAACACTCGCCGTGGCGATCGCCGCAATGCCCTCTCGTCGCCCGACGAAGCCGATGGTTTCGTTGGTCGTCGCCTTGACCGAGACCCGATCGAGGCCGATCCCTGTCATTTCCGCGATCGCCTCACGCATCGTCTCGCGATGGGGCGCGATCTTCGGCGCCTCGCAGATCAGCGACACATCGGCATTCATGATCCGCCCCCCCTTCGCGCGCACGATCTCCACAGCCTTCGCCACGAAGATGTGCGACGGGGCGCCCCGCCATTGCGGATCGCTGGGCGGGAAATGATCGCCGATATCGCCCGCACCGCAGGTGGCGAGCAGGGCGTCGGTGAGCGCGTGCAGCCCGACATCGGCATCGGAATGTCCGGACAGCGCGCGATCATGGTCGATCCGCACGCCGCACAGGGTTACATGGTCGCCCTCGACCAGCTGGTGGACGTCATAGCCATTACCGGTTCTGACATCGATCATACCCGTGGCTCTCCTCAATCGTTCGTCGGCCAAGGCGATATCACGCGTGGTCGTCAGTTTCACATTGTCGGGCGAGCCGTGGACGATCCGCACCGCAAGCCCGGCCCATTCGGCAATCGAGGCGTCGTCGGTGAAATCGGTTCGGCCGGACCGGGCGGCCTGTTCGTGCGCGTCGCGGATCGGACCGAAGAGAAAGCCCTGCGGCGTCTGGGCAGCAAAGAGTTGCCGCCGGTCGACCGTCGCGGCGATCAGGCCAGCCTCCGCACCACGTTTCAGGGTATCCGCGACGGGCAGCGCCGGGATGGCACCGACGGTATCGGAGAGAGCCGCCAGCGTTCGATCGATCAGCGCCGCGTCGACGAAGGGGCGCACGGCGTCATGGATGAGGACGCGATCCGGCGGCGTCTCGGCCAGGGCAGCCAGTCCAAGACGCACCGATTCCTGGCGCGTCGAACCGCCGACGACGATTTGCAGGTCGTTGTCGCCATCGGTCCCGAGAGCCTTCCGCAGCAGCTCACGGTCGTCGGGGTGGATGACCAGGACGAGGCGCTCGATGGCCGGATGCGAACGGAGATCATCAAGTGTCCGAGCCAGAATGGACCGTCCCGCGATGCGGCGATATTGTTTCGGCCCTTCATGGGATTGGCCGGCCCGTTCGCCGCGCCCCGCGGCAACGACGATCGCCGCGACAGTGGGTTTCATTCTGGCGATCCTTCCCTTGTGTCGCCCCAGTCTGGATCACAGATGAGGGCGACTTCGCAAGTGCAATATGCTTGTCTTTTGAGCACGCCTCTATAAAGTGCAACCCAATGATGCGAGAATCGACACAACCTGGAAAGTGCTCCGAAACCGGCGCTTGGCGATCAACCCCGCGCGGTGTCGAGCAACCGCTGGCGGTTGGGCCTAACCGCCTGGATAACCGCGTCTTCCTCGCGCCCTTGTCGGGTATTTCCGACGTGGCGTTTCGTCGTCTCGCGCGCCGATTCGGCGCCGGGCTGGTTGTATCCGAAATGGTCGCCAGCGGCGAATTCGTCAAAGGTTGCGACGCGAGTGCGATGCGGGCGATGCGGGACGGATCGGGCACCCATGCCGTCCAACTCGCCGGCCGCGATCCGAAATGGATGCGCCAGGCGGCCGAACGGCTGGCGGATCTCGGCGTCGACATCATCGACATCAACATGGGCTGTCCGGCGAAAAAAGTCGTCGGCGGATTGTCCGGCTCGGCACTGATGCGCGAACCTGATCTGGCGTTGCGTATCGTCGAAGCGACCGTCGCCGGCGCTGGCGATATTCCGGTAACGCTGAAGATGCGGCTTGGTTGGGATCGCACCTCAATCAACGCTCCCGAACTTGCGGCGAGGGCCGAGGCGGCGGGCGTCCGTATGATCACGGTGCATGGGCGAACCCGCGCCGATTTCTATGAGGGGAAGGCCGACTGGCCGGCGATCGCGGCGGTGCGGGACGTGGTCACCGTGCCGGTTGTCGCCAATGGCGATCTCACCCATTCGCATCAACTGGAACCGATGCTGGCATCGAGCCGGGCCGATGCCGTCATGGTCGGTCGCGGGGCGCAGGGACGGCCCTGGCTGCCGGGGCTTCTCGCCGGCAGGGTCGGCTTGAAGGACCTGTCCGCCATCCGCCTGTTCGATCTCGTCGAGGAGCACTACGATATGATGCTGGCCCACTACGGATTGAAGGTCGGCGTCCGCCATGCGCGCAAGCATCTGGGCTGGTACCTTGACCGTTTCGGCGGGAGCGTCGGGCCGATCACGGTGGCAGATAGAGCGTCGGTCATGGCGGGTCGTGAGCCGGCGGGCGTCGTCATCTGCCTGCGGCATCTTTTTGGCGACGCACGCTTGTCCGATGTGGAGCCGACCTTCCAGCATGATTTCCTTCGCGATGCGGCCTGACTTGTGACAATCCCGTTTGAATCCCCGGCCGTTGCGTCGGAACACACGCGCATCCTGAATGCCTTGCCGCATCCCGTCGTCGTTCTCGATCGCGATGGGCATTTCCGGTTCGCCAATTCCGATGCGGAGCAATTCTTTTCGGCCGGCATGGCCAGTCTCGCCAAACGGCGGATACAGGACTTCGTGCCGGGTGACAGCCCGCTCTTCGCTCTGATCGAGCAGGTCCGACAGCAGCAGGGGCGGATCAGCGAGTACCGCGTCGACCTTTCCTCGCCGCGTCTCGGCGGCGAACGGCTGGTGGATTTGTACGTCTCGAATTTACCGGACGAGCCCGACCTCGTCGTGGTGATGATCCAGCTTCGCTCCATTGCCGAGAAGATGGACCGCCAACTGACCCACCGGTCTGCCGCCCGGTCCGTCACCGGGCTGGCGGCCATGCTGGCCCATGAAATCCGCAATCCGCTGTCCGGAATCAAGGGCGCGGCGCAACTCCTGGCCACCTCGGCCAGCGACGAGGATCGAGGTTTAACCCGGCTGATCCAGGAGGAGAGCGATCGGATCGTCAAGCTGGTCGACCGGATGGAGGTGTTCTCCGACCAGCGACCGATCGAGCGATCGGCGGTCAATATTCATTCGGTCCTGGAGCATGTGAAGATGCTCGGCAAAAGCGGCTTTGCCCGGGATATCAAGATCGCCGAGCTTTACGACCCCTCGCTGCCGGCGGTCCTGGCCAACCGGGACCAGCTAGTGCAGGTCTTTCTCAACCTCCTGAAGAATGCGGCGGAAGCGGTAAATGGTCGCGAGGGCGGCGAAATCCGCCTTTCGACCGCATTCAAGCCCGGCGTCCGGCTGTCGGTTCCCGGCACAAAGGATCGCGTTACCTTACCGTTGGAATTCGCCGTGGAAGACAACGGCGCCGGGGTCCCCGATGACCTCCGCCAGCACATCTTCGATCCCTTCGTGACGACCAAGCCGAGCGGCTCCGGCCTTGGACTTGCCCTGGTCGCGAAGATCGTCGGCGATCATGGCGGGGTCATCGAATGCGAGTCGCAGCCGGGGCACACGATCTTCCGCGTTCTGATGCCGGCCTGGCGCGAAGCGCGAACTCCCGACGAGCACGATCTGCCTGTCGGAACGGAAATCTGAGGACACGGGAATGAGTATGCAGATCCTCGTCGCCGACGATGACTCGGCCATCCGCACAGTGGTCTCGCAGGCGCTGATGCGTGCCGGGTTCGAGGTGCGCGTCACCTCGAACATCGCGACGCTGTGGCGGTGGATTTCGGCGGGTGAGGGCGATCTGGTCATCACCGACGTTCTCATGCCCGACGGCAACGCCTTCGACACGCTTCCGCGGATCAAGAATTCACGACCGGACCTGCCGGTGATCGTCATGAGCGCGCAGAACACCTTCATGACGGCCATCAAGGCGTCGGAGAAGGGCGCCTACGACTACATTCCCAAGCCCTTCGATCTGACCGAACTCGTCGCGATCGTGCGCCGCGCGCTGTCCGAACCGAGGCCCGGGGCCAAGACGGGCGCGCCGGAAGAACTCCAGGACTCGATGCCGCTGGTGGGCCGTTCGCCGGCGATGCAGGACATCTACCGCGCGCTGGCCCGGATGATGCAGACCGATCTCACGGTGACGATCACGGGGGAATCAGGCACCGGCAAGGAGCTCGTCGCCCGTGCGCTTCACGATTATGGACGGCGGCGCAAGGGGCCGTTCGTCGCTATCAACATGGCGGCGATTCCGCGCGAGCTGATCGAATCCGAGCTTTTCGGTCATGAGAAGGGTGCTTTTACCGGAGCGCAGGCGCGCACCAGCGGCCGTTTCGAGCAGGCCGAGGGCGGAACGCTGTTTCTCGACGAAATCGGCGATATGCCGATGGAAGCGCAGACCCGACTTTTGCGGGTGCTCCAACAGGGCGAATATACGATCGTCGGAGGGCGTACGCCGATCGCCACCGACGTGCGTATCGTGGCCGCCACCAACAAGGATCTGCGCCAGTTGATTGGCCGCGGGCTGTTTCGCGAGGACCTGTTCTATCGCCTCAACGTCGTGCCGCTGCGGCTGCCGCCGATGCGCGAACGCATCGAGGATCTGGCTGATCTCGCGCGGCATTTCTTCGCCCAGGCCGAAAAGGAGGGGCTGCCGCGAAAAATGCTGAGCCAGGGCGCGCTCGACGTCATGCGCCGCTATCCTTGGCCCGGCAACGTTCGTGAGCTCGAAAACCTCGTTCGCCGCCTGTCGGCGCTCTATCCGCAAGACGAGATATCGGCCGAATTGGTCGAACACGAATTGTCCAATGATGCCCCCAGGCCCGCGGGTATCGACAGCGATGGCGGCAGGCCGATCGATCTCAGCGCGGCGGTGGAACGTTATCTCGGCGACTATTTCGCGTCGTTCGGGGATGGCCTCCCCCCGCCAGGTCTGCATGAGCGGATCTTGCGAGACGTGGAGTATCCGCTGATCGCGGCAGCTCTCGCGGCAACGCGTGGAAATCAGGTTCGGGCGGCCGATCTGTTGGGCGTCAACCGAAATACCCTGCGCAAGAAAATCCGCGATCTCGACATTTCCGTCGTCCGCTCGATCAGATAACTGGATATCTGCCGAATTTCGTTGCAGATTAGACACAATCCGTTGCTGTGTGGCAACGTGATCATCATTTGCGGCGAATCATGACTTCTCATCCGGTGCCATCAGAAAGCGAGATTCCGTTCCTGTTGGAACGGCGGCGGTTCATGCTTGTTCCGGGCCTTCTGGCCGTCGTAGGGGCACTGGTGACGGGGGCGATCTCCTTCGTCGTCCTCATGGGACTGACGCCGATCGCGCCGACGGACACGATCGTGACCATTGCGACGGTCGTCAACGGCGCCTTCGTGTTGATCCTCTGCCTTTTGATCGGACGGGAGGTCATGCGCATGGTCCGGGCGCGGCGGCAGGGAAAGGCCGCGTCGCGTCTGCACGTTCGCATCGTCTTGCTGTTTTCCATCGTCGCCGCGCTGCCGGCGCTGCTGGTGGCTATCGTTGCCGGGATCACGCTCGATCTCGGTCTTGATCGCTGGTTCGAGATTCGCACCCGCACCATTGTGGAATCCTCGATCAGCGTGGCGCGGGCCTATGTCAACGAGAACGCCCGCAACCTTCAGGGCTCAACGCTTTCGATGGCCTACGACCTGGATCAGCAACGGCGGTTGTTCGGTCTCGATCCGACCGGCTTTCAGAATTTGATGACCGACCAGGCCAAGGGGCGCTCCCTGCTCGGAGCGCAGCTTTTGCGACCGGACGGCACGCCATTCCTGGCAGCTGACGTCGCGGTCGAACGACCGCTGCCGGTCCCCCCGGACGACGCTCTGAAACAGGCGGCGGAAGGCAACCTCGTCTTTATCCCCCCCGGCGTGACCAACCTCGTAGGCGCGATCATCAAGCTGCGGCAGATCGCCAACGTCTATCTTTACACCGTGCGCGCCGTCGATCCGGAGGTGATCGCCGCGCTGCGGTTGATGGAGGAACGGTCGGCGGAATATTCGAGCCTCCAGTCCAATCGCTTCGGCCTTCAACTCGCCTTCGCGCTTTTGTATCTGGGGATCACGCTGATCGTCCTGTTGTCGGCGATCTGGACCGGAATCGGCGTCGCCGACCGGCTCGTCCGACCGATCCGGATGCTGATGGGCGCGGCCGATGAGGTCAGCGACGGCAATCTGTCCATATCCGTTCCCGTGCGCGCGTCCGACGGCGACGTCGGATCGCTGTCGAACACATTCAACAACATGATCCTACAGCTTCGCAGCCAGCGTTCGGAACTGGTTCACGCCAAGGATGTTATCGACGAACGCCGCCGCTTCACCGAGGCCGTTCTGTCCGGCGTGACCGTCGGAGTGATCGGTGTCGAACGGGATGGCACGGCGACGATGGTCAATCCGTCGGCCGAGCGCATTCTCGATGTGGAATCTCGACTCGTGGTGGGCCGAAATCTCGATGAGACGTTTCCGCTCATCGGCAGAATTTACCGCGCCGCGTCGATATCCTCGCGGCCGGAGTATCAAGAGGAAGTCAAACTGCGCATCAGGGACCGAGAAAGGACGCTGGCGATCCGGATCACGTCCTCCGAGGCAGGGGAGGAGGCCCAGTCGAGCGTGGTGACAATCGATGACATCACCGACCTTGTCGAGGCTCAGCGCTCGTCAGCCTGGGCGGACGTTGCTCGTCGTATCGCCCATGAGATCAAGAACCCGCTCACCCCGATCCAGCTGTCCGCCGAACGCATCCGCCGCCGCTACGGCAAACGCGTCGAGGACGATCGGGAAGTCTTCGACCGTTGCATCGAAACGATCGTGCGGCAGGTCTCCGATATCGGCCGCATGGTCGACGAATTCTCTACCTTCGCGCGGATGCCGAAGCCGAAGATGGAAGCCAAGGATCTTCGCGAAGCGCTGCGCGAGGCGGTCTTCATGCGCGAAATGGGCGACCACGGGATCGCCTTCGAGGCCAATATTCCAGATCAGCCCATGCTCGGTTCCTATGACATCCGGTTGCTGTCACAAGCGTTTGGAAATCTGGTGAAGAACGCGGTCGAGGCGCTCGAGGCAACCGAGGATATAGAGGGTCGCATCGTCATCCGGGCGGAGCCGGGCCGGGACCGCCACATCGTCGAAATCATCGACAACGGTCGCGGATTTCCGCGCGAGGATCGAGATCGTCTGCTTGAGCCCTACATGACGACACGCGAGAAGGGTACGGGGCTCGGCCTGGCGATCGTCCGGAAGATTATCGAGGATCACGGCGGAACCATCGCCCTCGATGATGCGCCGGACCAGCCTCAAGGCGCATTGGTACGTATCACCTTGCCGGCGATGGAAACTGCCGTCGAGCCGAACGAAGAAGAGACGGAAGAAAGGACAGGTGAGATCGATGGCATCGGACATCTTGATCGTCGATGACGAAGCCGACATCCGCGAACTGGTAGCGGGGATCCTCGAGGACGAGGGTCATGAAACGCGAACGGCTGGCGGCTCGGATGCGGCGCTTCAGTCGATCGCCGACCGGGTGCCGCGACTGATCTTTCTGGATATCTGGCTGCAAGGCAGCCGGCTGGACGGACTTGATCTTCTCGATGCGATCAAGGCGCAGCATCCTGAAGTTCCCGTCGTCATGATTTCCGGACACGGCAATATCGAGACGGCCGTGTCGGCGATCCGACGGGGCGCCTACGATTACATCGAAAAGCCGTTCAAGGCTGACCGGCTGATTCTCGTCGCCGAACGGGCGCTGGAGACCTCGAAGCTGAAGCGCGAGGTTTCCGAACTGCGCCGACGTTCGTCCGATTTCGCCGAATTGATCGGCAAGTCGCATCCGATGAACCAGTTACGGACGCTGATCGAACGGGTCGGTCCGACCAACAGCCGGGTGATGATTCTCGGGGCATCTGGCTCCGGCAAGGAAATGGTGGCGCGCGCGATCCACGCCGGCTCGAGCCGCGCCGACGGACCCTTTGTCGCTCTCAACGCGGCCGCCATCATGCCCGATCGCATGGAGGTGGAGCTCTTCGGCACGGAGACGCCGCCGGGGGTCGAGCGCAAGGTTGGGGCGCTCGAGGAAGCCCATGGTGGCGTCTTGTATCTCGACGAGGTCGGCGACATGCCCCGCGAGACCCAGAACAAGATCCTGCGCGTTCTTACCGAGCAGACGTTCGAGCGGGTCGGCGGCTCCAAGCGGGTGAAGGTTGACGTCCGGATCATTTCGTCGACGGCGCAGAATCTGGAATCGATGATCGCCGACGGAATATTCCGCGAGGATCTCTACCATCGGCTCGCCGTTGTCCCGATTGTCGTGCCCCCGCTCGCCGACCGGCGCCAGGATATTCCGCTGCTCATGGAGGCCTTCATGACGCAGATCAGCGAGCAGACCGGCATCAAGCCGAAGGCCATCAGCCCCGAAGCAATGGCGGTCTTGCAGTCCAGCGACTGGCCCGGAAACGTCCGGCAATTGCGCAACAATGTCGAACGGCTGATGATCCTGTCCAGAGAGGGCGACGCGGAAACGCAGATCTCGGCGGACATGCTGCCACGTGAGGTCGGCGAAATGCTGCCGCGCACGCCCAGTCAGTCGGATGGCCAGATACTGGCCCTGCCGCTGCGTGACGCGCGCGAAGTGTTCGAGAAGGAGTATCTCGTCGCGCAGATCAATCGCTTCGGCGGCAATATCTCTCGCACTGCGGAGTTCGTCGGCATGGAGCGGTCTGCTTTGCACCGTAAGTTGAAGTCGCTTGGCATCTGACGACGTGGACCGACGCGCACATATGGACGGGAACGGCGGATGGCGCCGCGTTCTCCCCGGCGGATGATAGGCAACATGGGGCCTGGGCAGACCCGGAATCCTTTGCGCAAAACCTCTCAAGCCGATATGGACGCCTGTGGTGATCGGCTCGCGGGTCGGCAAAAGAGGCGCATTCCATGAGAGTGGTGATTTGTGGCGCGGGCCAGGTCGGCTATGGCATCGCCGAGCGCCTTGCATCCGAACGCAATGACGTGTCGGTGATCGACACGTCGCGGTCGCTCGTCCAGGCGATCCGCGACAATCTCGATGCTCGCGGCTTCGTCGGCCACGGGGCTCATCCGGACGTGCTGGCCGAGGCCGGCGCCGAGCAGGCGGACATGATCATCGCGGTGACCTTGCATGATGAGGTCAACATGGTGGCCTGCCAGGTCGCCCATTCGCTGTTCAATGTTCCGACCAAGATCGCGCGCATCCGGTCCCAGAGCTATTTGCGTTCGCATTGGCAGGATCTGTTCTCGACCGATAACATGCCCATCGACGTCATCATTTCCCCGGAGGTCGAGGTCGGCGAGATGGTGCTGCGACGGATCGCCCTGCCTGGGGCGATGGATGCCGTGCGTTTTGCCGACGATACGATCGCGATGGTCGCGATCGAATGCCGCGACGATTGTCCGGTGGTCGACACGCCGCTCGATCAGCTGACCGAACTGTTTCCCGATCTCAAGGCGACCGTCGTCGGGATCTGGCGTGGGGAGCGGCTGTTCATTCCGACCTCGAACGACCAGATGGTGGCCGGCGACATCGCCTATGTCGTCGCCGAGCGCTCCCACGTACGCCGGACGCTTGGTCTTTTCGGACACGAGGAGCCCGAAGCCGGCCGCATCGTGATTGTCGGCGGCGGCAATATCGGCCTTTACGTCGCGCAACAGATGGAGCGCCGTAATCTCGGCGCCAAGGTTCGTGTCATCGAGGCGGATCACGACCGGGCGGTCGCTATCGCCGACACATTGAAGCGAACCATCGTGCTGCACGGCAGCGGTCTGGATCAGGTGATCCTCAACGAGGCCGACATCAGGCAGAGCGATCTGTTGGTGGCGCTGACCAATGACGACAAGGTCAATATCCTCGCGAGCGTCATGGCCAAGCGACTCGGCTGCGGCGGCAATCTGACCTTGCTGAACAACCCCGACTACCAAAGTTTTACCCGAACGCTGGGAATCGACGCCTTCATCAACCCCCGGTCGGTCACTATATCGCGGGTCCTGCAGCATGTGCGGCGCGGACGAATCCGCGCAGTCCACTCGATCCAGAACGGCGTGGCGGAGGTGATCGAGGCCGAGGCGTTGGAGACATCGCCGCTGGTCGGCAAGCCGCTGCGCGAGCTGGATTTGCCGGAGAACTTGCGGATCGGCGCGATCTATCGCAATGGCGAGTTTGTTCGGCCCAGTGGGCAAACCAAGATCAAGGCGAAGGACCGTGTCGTGATCTTTGCGACCGCCAGCGCCGTCCGTCATGTCGAGCAGTTGTTCCGCGTGAGTTTGGAGTTTTTTTGATCCGGTCGCTCCGCCGGAGCCCGATCATCGGCCAGACGGCCGAGTTTTTGTTGTGGTCGAGGTTGCGAGGCAAAGCACCGACACCGTAAGCGCTCAGTTAGAGAGCGAGCCAAACGCACGGATCGACAGCCGCCAGGCGGTCGTTGCCGCGGCCAATAAGAATAGGAAAAGGACAAGGTTTGATGCCTGAACGCACCCAAAATCTGCAGGATCTCTTTCTCAATACGGTCCGGAAGCAAAAGATTTCGCTGACGATCTTCCTCGTCAACGGCGTGAAATTGACCGGCGTGGTGACGTCGTTCGACAATTTCTGTGTCCTGCTGCGGCGCGACGGTCATTCCCAACTGGTCTACAAGCACGCGATCTCGACGATCATGCCCTCGCAGCCGGTCAACATGTATGATGGCGACGAAGACGGGAAGGCGTGATTGGCCGAGCATAAGGAATCCAGACCAAAGGGTCCGATCGAACACGGCAGTGTGGTAACGCGCGCGGCGGTTTTCGTGCCGGTTTTCAAGCAGTTTCAATCGCGGGACGAGGCAAGCCAGGGCAGCCCCGAGCTGGCGCGCCGGAGCGACGAGGCGCGCTTGGAGGAGGCGATGGGCCTGGCCGCGGCGATCGGCCTCGATATCGTGGCCAGCGGAACCGTCAGTGGCGTTCGGCCGCGCCCGGCGACGCTGATCGGCGCCGGCAAGGTCGAGGAACTGAAGGGCCTCGTAGCGAGCGAGGACATCGGCCTTGTCGTCTTCGACCATCCGCTGACGCCGGTCCAGCAGCGCAATCTGGAAAAGGAACTCGACGCGAAAGTCCTCGACCGGACCGGGCTCATCCTCGAGATATTCGGCCAGCGCGCCCGAACCAAGGAGGGCCGGCTTCAGGTCGAGTTGGCGCATCTGAACTATCAGCGCGGCCGGCTCGTACGTAGCTGGACCCATCTCGAGCGACAGCGCGGCGGTGCCGGATTTCTGGGCGGCCCCGGCGAAACGCAGATCGAATCCGATCGCCGCCAGTTGCAGGAGCGCATCAAGCGGCTGGAGAAGGATCTGGAGTCGGTGCGGCGCACACGTCAGTTGCATCGTGCCAAGCGCAAGAAAGCGCCGCACCCGGTGGTGGCGCTGGTCGGTTACACGAATGCGGGAAAATCGACACTTTTCAATCGGTTGACCGGCGCCGACGTCTTCGCCAAGGACCTGCTGTTCGCCACGCTCGATCCAACCCTGCGCCGTGCGGCACTTCCCCACGGAACCGAGGTGATGTTTTCCGATACCGTGGGTTTTGTATCAGACCTGCCGACCCATCTCGTCGCGGCGTTTCGGGCAACCCTGGAAGAAGTGATCGAAGCCGAGATCGTCCTGCACGTGCGCGACATGGCCGATCCCGACACTTTGGCGCAGGCCGAGGACGTGCGGAAAATCCTGCGCGATCTCGACATCGATGCCGACGACAGCGAGCATGTCGTCGAGGTCTGGAACAAGATCGATCTGCTGGACGAGTCCGTCAGCCACCATTTGGCGACGGTCCGCGAGGGACAGCAAGCAACTCAGGCCGCCCACCTGGTTTCGGCGATCACCGGCGAAGGCGTGCCCGAGCTACTCGCGGACGTCGAGCGGCGCATCGCCGGCCGTCTCCGCGAAGTGAGCATCGAGGTCGCGCCGGATGGCATGGGTGTTCTGCCCTGGATCTACCAGAATTCATCAGTGATCGGCAGAGATGATCGGGATGATGGCTCGGTTGCTCTCAGCGCCGAGATGACCGTTCAGGCCGTGACTGAATTACGCCGACTAAGCGAGCAATTACCCGGCATAGAATTTCGATAAGCCGATCAACTGCAGTGGATCAAGCGCGGTTTCGCGCGTTCCGCCGATATCGTGATCTTCTCCAGGCGATCGACCAATGCGGCTGAAAGCGACCGGCGCGAAACGCATCCATTCGGCGGGCCAGGACATCCTGGTCCGTCCGAAATGTGCGCGCGAGACCTGCGGCGGGTGGCGTTACGCGCCGGTGCCGATGAGCATGAAGGCTGGAATGTCTTCGCCGAAGCCGACCGGAGCGTTGCCGTCGTCGGTCCGCGCGCGACTGGCCGGCTGCGCCGCCCGTGAGCGGGGAGCAGCCGCGGCGGCCGGTCTGGCGCGTTCGCCGTTCGTGCCGGACCGCTTGCGGCTTGTCCGGCTGCGTGCGGGTGCCTCGGATGCGGTGCTCTCTGCCGCGAGAGCGTCCACCGGAACATCCAATTCTCCGGCTTCGGCGCGGGCCACCGCCGGCTCTTCCACCACTGACGCGGCTTCAGGCGCCAAAGGCGCCTTCTCGCTGTTGTCGCGGCGGCGCGTGCCGGTGCCACGACGACTGCTACGACGGGCTGGCTTGTCTTCTGACGGGGCGTCGACGAGCGTCGCGACCGACTCCCCATGCCATGCGATCTCACCGCCGATCAGCTTCTCGATCGCATCCAGATATTTCTTGTCGGACTTGGCGACGAGGGTGAAGGCCTTGCCCGACCGACCAGCGCGGCCGGTTCTGCCGATGCGATGCACGTAGTCTTCGGCGTGAATTGGAACGTCGAAGTTGAAAATATGGCTGACGGCCGGGATATCGAGTCCGCGGGCCGCGACATCGGACGCGACCAAAAGCTGGATCTGGTTGTCGCGGAAGCTCTGGAGCATCGCGGTTCGCGAGCGCTGGTCCATGTCGCCGTGCAACGCACCCGCCGAGAAGCCGTGTTTCTCAAGCGAGCGGAACAGCGTGGCCACGTCGCGCTTGCGATTGCAGAAGATGATCGCGTTGGTCAGGTCGTCCTGCTCGCGAATGATCGTGCGCAGCGTCTCTCGCTTCTCGAAATCGTCCTTCTTCGAGGCGATCAACCGTTGGGTGACGGTGAGGGCGGCGGACGCCGGCTTCGCCACTTCGACGCGGACAGGATTCTGTAGAAACTGCTCGGTAAGCCGGGTAATCTCGGGTGGCATCGTTGCGGAGAAGAACAGCGTCTGCCGCGTAATCGGCAAGAGCTTGCAGATCCGCTCGATATCAGGGATGAACCCCATGTCGAGCATGCGATCCGCTTCATCGATGACGAGCACTTCGACAGCGGTCATCAACAGCTTGCCGCGCTCGAAATGATCGAGCAGGCGACCTGGCGTCGCGATGAGAACGTCGACGCCGCGGTCGATCTTCTTGTTCTGATCGCCGAACGAGACGCCGCCGATCAGCAGCGCGATATTGATCTTCTGGTCGAGGCCGTATTTGACGAAGGATTCCTCGACCTGCGCCGCGAGCTCGCGGGTCGGTTCGATGATCAACGTCCGCGGCATCCGAGCGCGCGCGCGCCCCTTTTCGAGCCGCGTCAACATCGGCAGCACGAAGGAGGCCGTCTTGCCAGTACCCGTCTGCGCGATGCCGAGCACGTCCCGGCCTTCTATCGCGTGGGGGATGGCCTGTTCCTGGATCGGCGTCGGTTCACTGTATCCAGCTGCCTCTACGGCGGCCAGGACCTTGGCGCTGAGGCCGAGTTCGGAAAAGAGTTTCAAGCTAGCGGTTCTCTTGAATTGTTGAATTGGGGGGTCGATAGCGTTTGAAAGCCCAGTCGACAGGGCGATAGGGTGACGCTCGTCGCGAGTCAACCGCAGCGCCGCATATGGGGCGATTTCCGGTGATTTACAGGGTACAAAAGATGAATCTGACACAGATCGTGATGATTCCGGGTCTGTTGTGTACCGACGATCTCTATCGGGACCAGATCGCGTCCGTCCCATCCTGCGGCGTCGTGATGGCCGATACGACGTCCGATCCGACCATCGCGGCGATGGCCGAGCGTCTGGTAGAGGTCGCGCCGGATCGGTTTTTCCTCTGTGGCTTATCGATGGGCGGGTATGTGGCCCTCGAAGTCATGCGAATCGCACCCGAACGCGTCACCGACCTGGTTCTGATGGCGACCAGCGCCAAGGCCGACACCGCAGAGCAGACGGCCATGCGCCGGCGCCTGGTCACATTGGCTCACGACAAGGGGATCGCGGCCGTCGCCGAGATCCTTTCCGACCGACTGCTCGGTCCCAATGGCCGCACCGACCCGCAGCTGCGCCGGCGGATCGTCGCAATGGCGGAAGCGATCGGAGCCGATATCTTCGCGCGTCAGCAGGAGGCCATCATCGGACGGCGGGACCTGACATCGCTTTTGCCGTGCATAGACGTCCCGACGACGGTTTTGGCCGGGATCCACGATCAGATCATTTCGCCGGACCGATCCCGCGAAATGGCTGCCGCTATGCCGGGCAGCATGCTTAATCTCCTCGACGGCGTCGGTCACATGGTGACAATGGAAGCGCCCGACGCCGCGAGCGCGGTGATCCGACGGCATCTTCAACGGGATGCCTCGGTCGCGCCCTATCAGTTGGTGGCAGGACCGAAGCTATAAGGTTCCCCCGGAAAGAAGTGCAGCTCGTAGGTCTCGGCGATTTCCCCGTCGGAGGGCAGGATGTCGAAGAACAGCGTCAGGCTATTCGGCTGTTCTTCGCTCGGCTCGTCGGCGCGATAGCCTACGACCGCGCCTTCGATCTGATTGATCTCGACGACCTCTGTCGTCGCGCGCAGGCTCAGGTCGCTTCCCGCACCCTCGAGTTGCTGAACGAAGAAATGAAAGGCGGAATCGTCGGTCTGCGACTGCACCATGACCGTCCGCCAGACGCCCTCACGCGTACCGTCCGACCATGGTCCGACGATTTGGACATCCTGGACCTGCGGCGACAGGGCTTCAGCGGCCGACTTTGCCTTTGCGGCGAGCTCGGGATCGCCGGAGCTTGCCGGCGCCGTCTTGGCCTCAGCGGGTTGCGCGGTGTCGGGTGTCACCGGGGCTTCAGCCGGTTGAGCGGCGTCCGGAGCGGCAACGGGGGCTCCGGCGTCTGCCTGGGCCAGAGCGGCCGTATGGCTCATGGCCATGACGAGGAATGCGGTACCGGCAAGCCAGTGTCTGAGATGGGGCATGGGAAGTCCTCCGATTGAGCAATCGACGGCATTTCAGCTGGATCGGATCAGATGTCCAGTTCCTTGACGAATGCGGCGCGATCCTGAATGAAGCGGAAGCGGGCTTCCGGCTTGTTTCCCATCAGCGCATCGACCGCGATCGACGTGCCCGATTCCGGCGCTTCGTCCATAACGACTCTGAGCAAGGTGCGTTTCCTCGGGTCCATGGTCGTTTCCTTGAGCTGCGAGGGCAGCATCTCTCCAAGGCCCTTGAAGCGCGAGACCTCGACCTTGCCCCGACCATTGAACTCTTTTGCGATCAACCGCTCGCGATCCTTGTCGTCGCGGGCGTAGAAGGATTTTCCGCCTTGGGTCAGCTTGTAAAGCGGCGGCACCGCAAGAAACAGGTGACCGCCCCTGATCAGTTCGGGCATCTCCTGATAGAAGAAGGTGATGAGCAGAGAGGCGATATGGGCGCCGTCGACGTCGGCGTCGGTCATGATGATGACACGCTCGTAGCGCAAATCCTCGTCGCGGTATTTCGCGCGGGTGCCGCAGCCCAGCGCCTGGATCAGATCGGCAAGCTGTTGATTGGCGCCGAGTTTCTCGCGACCGGCGCTCGCCACGTTGAGGATCTTGCCGCGCAGCGGCAGGATCGCCTGCAGACGGCGATCGCGCGCCTGCTTGGCCGAGCCGCCGGCGGAATCCCCCTCGACGATGAAAATCTCGGCCCCGGCGGCGCCGTTTTGCGAGCAGTCGGCGAGCTTGCCCGGCAGCCGCAGCTTGCGCGTCGCGCTCTTGCGGCTGACCTCCTTCTCCTGGCGGCGGCGGAGCCGCTCGTCGGCACGCTCGACCACCCAGTCGATCAGCCGCGCCGCGTCCTGCGGCGAGGAGGCAAGCCAGATATCGAAGGAATCGCGCATCGATTGCTCGACGATCCGCTGCGCCTCGGCGGTGGCCAGCCGGTCCTTGGTCTGGCCAACGAATTCCGGTTCCCTGATGAAGATCGACAGCATGGCCGAAGCCGTCAGCATCAGATCGTCGCCGGTGATGATCGCAGCCCGCTTGTTCCCGGAAACCTCGGCGAAGGCCTTGAGCCCGCGCAGCAGCACCGAGCGCAGGCCCGCCTCGTGGGTGCCACCCTCGGGTGTGGGAATGGTGTTGCAGTAGGAGCGGATGAAGCCGTCTTCCGGCGTCCAACTGACCGCCCATTCGACAGCCCCGTGGCCCGAGACTTTCTCGGTCCGGCCGGCGAAGATCTGCGCCGTGACGCGATGCTCCTTGCCGAGCGTGACGTCGAGATAGTCCTTCAGTCCGCCGGGGAAGTGGAATGTCTCGCGAGCCGGGATGTCGCCGCCGGGCACGAGCAGGCTCTGATCGCAGGACCAGCGAATCTCGACGCCGCCGAAGAGGTAAGCTTTCGAGCGAGCCATGGCGAACAGCCGCTCGGGGCGGAACCTGGCGCCGGCGCCGAAAATCTGCGGATCCGGCTTGAACCGCACCCGCGTGCCACGACGATTGTGAACCTCGCCGACTTCGTCGAGCGTCGATGTCGCCAATCCCCGCGCATAGGTCTGGCGGTAGAGCCTGCGATTGCGCGCGACCTCGACTTCCAAAACCTCCGACAGAGCGTTGACCACGGAGACGCCGACGCCGTGCAGGCCGCCCGAGGTCTCATAGACCTTCGAATCGAATTTTCCGCCGGCATGGAGCGTCGTCATGATGACTTCAAGCGCCGACTTGTTCTTGTATTTGGGATGAGGGTCGACCGGAATCCCGCGACCGTTGTCGGCGACGGACAAGGTGCCGTCCGCCTCCAGCGCGACCTCGATGAAATTGGCGTGTCCGGCGGTCGCCTCGTCCATCGAATTGTCGATGACCTCGGCAAAGAGATGATGCAGCGCCTTCTCGTCGGTGCCGCCGATATACATGCCGGGGCGGCGGCGAACCGGCTCCAGCCCTTCCAGCACCTCGATATCGGCCGCCGTGTATTCGGCGGGCTGCGCTGAATTCTGCACCGGCAAAGGCTGGTCGGCCGGCTTTGGCGATTTCGGCCGACGCGCCGCATTGCCCGAAAACAGGTCGTCGCTCATCGCGGACCCGTCTGCGAAACGTGCGGGACAAACTCGTGCTGCAATGGATTCTCGCGCCCATCAACCATGGGGTCTGCCTATACTTTCACGAAATGTTCTTCAAGAGTCCGGTACCGTTTCCCAGCGCATAACGCTTCCGCGACAGGTTTATCCACGGGTTCCGTCGGGCGGGTGCGCCAAAACCGGCGGCGCGGCACGTGTGCTCGGGCGCCACACACTCCAAAACAAAGGATGCGGAACGGCGTCCCTTTCTCCATGGTGCCGACATCCGCTTGCACCGTCGTGTGAAGTCCGGCAGCGACGGTCGAGCAGGAAACGAAAGAATGCCGACGACGGGACGAAACGCCAGACGGCCGTCGCGGCCGAGTGGCGGTCTCAGGCCCGCGTGATCACGATACGTCCACGGCTGCCCCGTCGCCTTGCAAGCCATCGCAATCCGGCCCGTCGATGAGCGAAGTGGGCTTCGCCAGCGCCTCCAGTGCAGGGCGGTCCGTGATGATGACCCGCTGACCGTCGGCCACGGCGCCATCTGTCTGCAGCGATTTCATCGCTCGTGAGAGACTCTCGGGCGTCATCCCGAGGAACGAGGCGAGCACCCGCTTTTCCATGGGTAGGACAAAGCTTGCTCTGTCGCCGGCGGCCCCGGCTTGACACAGAAGGTAAGCGGCCAACCTCTCGCGTGCGCTGCGCAGCTTGAGATCCTTGGCGTGCCGGACCATGCCGCGGTAACCGGCCGAAAGCTCGGCGATGGTGGCCAACGCAAATTCGCCATCGGTGCGGAAGATGGTTCGCACATCGCTGCTGGGCACCAGGATGAGGCGGGTTTTCTCCAGTGTGCGCGCCGACATTAGGTAAGGCGCGTCTCGCATGCAGGCGGCGAGGATGAAGGTCGAACGCGGCCGCACCACCGCCAGCGTGGTTTCACGCTCCTGCCAGCCCGCGAAGAGCTCGATCGAGCCCTCCACGACGATGTGGAGAAAATCGGCAGACTCGCCCTCGTCGATCAGCTGGATCTGGGGCGGAAAGGTCTGATCGTACGCCGCGCGCGTCAGGGCGAGAAAATTCTCCTCCGCCATCGATCGAAACAGCGGAAGGCGGCGGATCGCCGGAAGGACCGTTTCACGCATGAATCAACTCATCTCCGACAGTTCGCTTGATATTTGGTAATTAATAAATAGACATCAGTCTAGTGGATATAGGCAATATGAATCCCTGACGCCTGACAAACCCAGGTCATTGCGGCGCCTATCATCAAATCTAGTTCGATTGCTCTCGCCGGCCGCTGCGGTTTGATCTCGGTCAAGTCGCGGCGGCTTCTTCCGTCCCACTCCGGCGCGACGAAACGCGTCGGAAGCGGAGATAGATCATGATGGAGCAGGCACACGTCTCGGATGCCGAGCGCACACGAGCGCTGGGGCTGAGCACGATCGCCTTCACGGCCTGCTTCGCGGTCTGGACGATCTTTTCAATCATCGGCGTCGAGATAAAGGCCGAGCTGGGGCTCAACGAGTTCGAGTTCGGCTTGCTGGTCGCCACCCCCATTCTGACTGGATCGCTTACCCGGCTTATTCTTGGTGTCTGGACCGAGAAATACGGCGGCCGTATCGTGTTCACGGCGCAGATGCTGTTGACGGCCGCGGCGACGTGGATGCTGACCTGGGTGTCAAGCTATCCGATGTATCTGATCGCCGCGCTCGGCATTGGCCTGGCCGGCGGATCGTTCATTATCGGCGTCGCCTATGTCTCGCGCTGGTATGGCGCGGGCAGGCAGGGCACCGCGCTGGGGATCTTCGGGGCCGGCAACGTCGGCTCAGCGGTCACCACGTTCGTCGCGCCCTTCGTAATGGTCGCCTATGGCTGGCACGGGGTTGCCCAAGTCTGGGCCGCTGCCCTGGCGCTGATGGCGGTCGTGTTCTTCCTGTTCGCCAAGGATGACCCGGCACTCGTGGCTCGCCGCAAAAGCGGCGCGCGGCCGCCCTCGCTGGTCGAGCAGTTCGCGCCCCTGAAGAACCTGCAGGTCTGGCGCTTCTCGCTCTACTACTTCTTCGTGTTCGGCGGCTTTGTCGCCATCGCGCTCTGGACGCCGCATTACCTGATGGATGTCTACGACGTCGACATCCGCATGGCCGGCATGGCAGTGGCGGCTTTCGGGCTTTCGGGATCGCTATTCCGGGCCTATGGCGGGGCGTTGTCGGACCGTTTCGGCGCCCGGTCGGTGATGTACTGGAGCCTGGGGTTTTCCACCATCTTGCTGTTCATGCTGTCCTATCCGGCAACAGACTATGTGATCCAGGGCAAGGACGGCCCGATCGCCTTTTCGACCCAGCTGGACTTCTGGCCTTTCGTCTTAATCCTGTTCGCGCTCGGTTTCTTCATGAGCCTCGGTAAGGCGGCGGTATTCAAGCACATCCCGGCCTATTACCCCAAGCATGTCGGCGCTGTCGGCGGGCTGGTGGGCATGATCGGCGGCCTTGGGGGGTTCATCCTGCCGATCATATTCGGCGCAGCGCTGGACTTGACTGGCATCTATACCTCGGCCTTTGCGCTGCTGTTCCTGCTGGTGGGCGTTTCGCTGCTCTGGATGCACATGGCGATCCGCGTGATGGAGCGGACGGAGCAGGGCGCAGTCCTGAACCATTTGCCGCAACTACCCGAAATGCTGGGGATGCCGGTCTCGGACGCCTCGCAGGATGCGCACACGCTGGAAGAGTGGAGCCCCGAGGACAAGAGCTTCTGGGAGGACAAAGGCCGCCGCATCGCGCGCCGGAACCTCTGGATCTCGATCCCGGCACTGCTTCTGGCCTTCTCGGTCTGGATGGTGTGGTCGGTGGTCGTGGCGCGTCTGCCGGCGATCGGCTTCGACTTCACGCCGGGCGAGCTGTTCTGGCTGGCGGCGCTGCCGGGGCTTTCCGGTGCGACCTTGCGCATCTTCTACAGCTTCATGGTGCCGATCTTCGGCGGCAGGCTGTGGACGACCCTTTCCACCGCCTCGCTGCTGCTACCGGCCATGGGCATCGGCTATGCGGTGCAAAATCCCGATACGCCTTACCTGATCTTCCTGGTTCTGGCGCTGCTGTGCGGCTTCGGCGGCGGCAACTTCGCCTCGTCGATGGCTAATATCGCCTTCTTCTACCCGAAGGCGGAAAAGGGCAACGCGCTGGCGCTGAACGCGGGCCTCGGCAATCTCGGCGTCTCCGTCATGCAGTTCCTGGTGCCGCTCGTCATCACCGCCGGTGTCTTCGGCGCGTTGGGCGGTCAGCCGCAGACCATGTCGGATGGCGGCCTGCTCTGGATGCAGAACGCCGGCTTCGTCTGGGTGCCGTTCATCATCGCGGCCACCATCGCTGCCTGGGTCGGGATGAACGACATCGCCGACGCCAAGGCCAGCTTCAAGGAGCAGGCGATCATCTTCAGCCGCAAGCACAACTGGATCATGTGCGTGCTTTACACCGGCACTTTCGGCAGCTTCATCGGCTATTCCGCTGGTTTCCCGCTGCTCACCAAGCTTCAGTTCCCAGACGTGAACGCGCTGCAGTTCGTGTTCCTCGGGCCGCTGGTCGGGGCGCTGTCGCGCGCCGGCACGGGCTGGATCTCCGACAAATACGGCGGCGGCCGGGTCACCTTCTGGACGTTCCTGGGAATGATCGTGGCGGTGTTCGGGGTGATCTTCTTCCTCGGCATCAAGGAACAGCCGGGCGCGTTCTGGGGCTTCTTCGCTTCGTTCATGACGCTGTTCTTCCTGACCGGGGTCGGCAACGCCTCCACATTCCAGATGATCCCCGCGATCATGGGGCGCGAAATCCCGCGTCTGATGCCGGAGCTGGACGGGGGCGCGCTGCGCAAGCAGGCGGAGCGTGAAAGCGCGGCGATCATCGCCTTTACCAGCGCCATCGCAGCCTATGGCGCCTTCTTCATCCCGAAAGCCTACGGCACCTCGATCGCCATGACCGGCGGGCCGGTGGCGGCGCTCTGGGGGTTCCTCGGCTTCTACGTGATCTGCGTCGTGCTGACCTGGTTCTACTACACCCGGCGGGGCGGCCTCCTGGCCGCAACCGAGCGCGCCGGCCGTTCCTCGCCCGCCATCTCCGCAGTCTGACCTGAAAGGAGAGCAAGATGAGCCATCTTCTCGACCGACTGAATTTCCTCAAGTCCACGCGACAGGACACCTTCGCCGATGGTCACGGCCAGACCACCATCGAGAGCCGGGATTGGGAGGACGTCTACCGCGATCGCTGGCGCCACGACAAGATCGTGCGGTCCACCCACGGGGTGAACTGCACCGGGTCCTGTTCGTGGAAGATCTACGTCAAGTCCGGGATCGTGACTTGGGAGACCCAGCAGACCGATTATCCGCGGACCCGGCCCGATATGCCCAACCACGAGCCGCGCGGCTGCGCGCGGGGGGCCAGCTACAGCTGGTATCTGTATTCGGCCAATCGGGTGAAGACGCCCTTGGTGCGGGGGCGCCTGATGCGGCTGTGGCGCGAATTGCGCGCCACGATGAGCCCGATCGAGGCGTGGAAGGCGATCCAAGCCGACCCGGCCAAGCGGGCCAGCTACACCAAGACCCGCGGCAAGGGCGGGTTCGTCCGCGCCAGCTGGGACGAGGTCACCGAGATCGTCGCGGCGGCCAATGCCTACACCACCAAGACCTACGGACCCGACCGCGTCTTCGGTTTCTCGCCGATCCCCGCGATGTCGATGGTCAGCTACGCGGCGGGCTCGCGCTACCTCAGCCTGATGGGTGGCACCTGCATGTCGTTCTACGACTGGTATTGCGACCTGCCGCCCGCCAGCCCGCAGACCTGGGGTGAGCAGACTGACGTGCCGGAAAGCGCCGACTGGTACAATTCCGGCTTCCTGATCCTGTGGGGATCGAACGTGCCGCAAACCCGCACGCCGGACGCGCATTTCTATACCGAGGCGCGCTACCGGGGCACCAAATCCGCCGTCGTCAGCCCGGATTACAGCGAGGCCGCCAAGTTTGGCGACATCTGGCTGAACCCGCAGGCGGGCACCGACGCCGCGCTGGCGATGGCGTTTGGCCACGTCATCCTGCGTGAATATCACCTCGACCGGCAGGTGCCGTATTTCGAGGATTACACCCGCAAATATTCCGATTTCCCGCTGCTGGTGCGGCTGGACAAGAAGGACGGAGGCTACGTTGCGGGCCGGATGCTGCGCGCCGCCGATTTCACCGATGCGCTGGGCGAATCCAACAACCCCGACTGGAAGACGGTCGGGATCGACAGCAACACCGGCGCTGTGGTCGTCCCCAATGGCTCGATCGGCTTCCGCTGGGGGCAAAGCGGACATTGGAACCTTGAGGAGAACGCGGGCGGGAAGGCGATCGACCTGAAGACGACGTTGGTCCTGGAGGAGGATCGCGACGATGTGGTCGGTGTCGATTTTCCCTATTTCGGCGGCGAGGCGACCGAGCATTTCACCAAATGCGACCACCCCGAGGTCCTGACCCGCAACGTTCCAGTCCGCCGCCTGAAGCTGAAGGATGGCGAGGCGCTGGTGACGACGGTGTTCGACCTGTTCTGCGCCAATTACAGCCTCGACCGTGGGCTGGGCGGCAAACATGTCGCCACTTCTTTCGACGCCGATGTGCCGTTCACGCCGGCCTGGGCGGAGAAGATCACCGGGGTCAAGCGCGACCGGATCGTAGCCGTCGCGCGTGAATTCGCTACCAATGCCGAAAAGACCAGCGGCAAGTCGATGGTCATTCTGGGCGCTGGCCTGAACCACTGGTACCATATGGACATGGCCTATCGCGGCATCATCAACATGTTGGTGATGTGTGGTTGCGTCGGTCAGTCGGGTGGCGGCTGGTCGCACTATGTGGGCCAGGAAAAGCTCCGCCCGCAGACCGGTTGGACGGCGCTGGCCTTCGCGCTGGACTGGGCACGCCCACCCCGGCACATGAACTCGACCTCCGCCTGGTACGCGCACACCGACCAGTGGCGCTACGAAACCGTCACGGCGGGCGAGATCCTGTCGCCGACGGCGCCGGCGGGCAATTGGGCCGAGCGCAGCCTGATCGACTACAACATCCAGGCCGAACGCATGGGCTGGCTGCCCTCTGCGCCGCAGCTGAAGACCAACCCGCTGGAGGTTGGCCGCGCCGCCAAGGCATCGGGCAAGACGGCGCCGGAATACGTGGCCGAAGGGCTGAAATCCGGCGCGCTGGAAATGTCCTGCGAAGACCCGGACGCACCGGAAAACTGGCCGCGCAACCTGTTTGTCTGGCGCTCGAACCTTTTGGGATCGTCGGGCAAGGGACATGAATATTTCCTGCGCCATCTCTTGGGCACCGATCACGGCGTCCTCGGCAAGGATCTGGGCGAGGAAGGCAGGGTCAAGCCGATCGAGGCCAAGTGGCACGATCAGGCCCCCGAAGGAAAACTCGATCTCCTGGTGACGCTGGATTTCCGCATGTCGACCACATGCGTCTATTCCGACATCGTCCTGCCGACGGCCAGTTGGTACGAAAAGGACGACCTCAACACCTCCGACATGCACCCGTTCATCCACCCGCTGCAGGCGGCTGTGGACCCGGCTTACGAGTCGAAATCGGACTGGGAGATATTCAAGGCCCTGGCCAGGAAGTTCTCCGAAATCGCGCCCGAGGTGTTGGGAGTGGAAACCGACGTGGTCGCGTTGCCGATGCAGCACGACAGCCCCGGCGAGCTGGCCCAATCGGTCGTGGCCGACTGGAAGGCCGGCGAATGCGAGCTGATCCCCGGCAAGACCGCGCCGAACTACATCGCGGTGGAGCGGGATTATCCCAACCTCTACAAGCGCTTCACCGCGGTCGGGCCGCTGATGGAAAAGGTCGGCAATGGTGGCAAGGGTATCGCCTGGGACACCAAGACCGAGGTGCATCACCTTCAGGATCTCAATGGCCGCGTCACCGATGAGGGCGTGACCAAGGGCATGGCCAGGATCGACACCGCGATCGATGCTTGCGAGGTCATCCTGATGCTGGCGCCGGAAACCAACGGCGAGGTGGCGGTCAAGGCCTGGGAGGCGCTGGAGAAGATCACCGGGCGCGAACACAGCCATCTGGCAAGACCCAAGCAGGACGAGAAAATCCGCTTCCGCGACATCGCCGCGCAGCCGCGCAAGATCATTTCGTCGCCCACATGGTCCGGGATCGAGAGCGAGGAGGTCTGCTACAACGCCGGCTACACCAACGTCCACGAACTGATCCCCTGGCGCACGCTATCTGGCCGCCAGCAGCTTTACCAGGACCACGAGTGGATGCGCGCCTTCGGCGAAGCCTTCGTGACCTGGCGTCCGCCGGTGGATCTGAAGACCATCGCGCCAGCGATAGGGCAGGCGGGCAACGACAAGCATGTCGTTTTGAACTTCATCACCCCGCACCAGAAATGGGGCATCCATTCGACCTATACCGACAATCTTCTGATGCTGACGCTGAACCGCGGCGGTCCGGTCGTGTGGTTGTCCGAGGTGGATGCGAAGAAGGCCGGGCTAGTCGACAATGACTGGGTCGAGGTCTTCAACGCGAACGGCGTTCTGACGGCGCGGGCGGTGGTTTCGCAACGCATCAAGGAAGGCACGCTGTTCATGTACCACGCGCAGGAAAAGATCGTGAATACGCCCGGCAGCCAGATCACCGGTAAGCGCGGCGGTATCCATAACTCGGTCACGCGGACGGTTCTGAAGCCGACCCACATGATCGGCGGCTATGCCCAGTTGAGCTACGGCTTCAACTACTACGGCACCGTCGGGTCGAACCGGGACGAGTTCGTGATCGTGCGCAAGATGGAAAAGGTCGATTGGCTGGATACGCCGGTCGCGTCAGCGGAGGCAGCGGAATGAAAGTTCGCGCGCAAATCGGCATGGTGCTCAACCTCGATAAATGTATCGGGTGTCACACCTGCTCGGTCACTTGCAAGAACGTCTGGACCAGTCGCGACGGCGTCGAATACGCCTGGTTCAACAATGTCGAAACCAAGCCCGGCATCGGTTATCCGAAGGATTGGGAGAACCAGAAACGCTGGAACGGCGGCTGGGAACGCACCAAGGGCGGCAAGCTGCGGCCCAAGCAGGGTGCCAAGTGGCGCATCCTCGCCAATATCTTCGCCAATCCGGACCTGCCCGAGATCGACGATTACTACGAGCCCTTCGATTTTGACTACGACCATTTGAAGTCGGCGCCCGAGATGGAGGCGTTCCCGACCGCGCGGCCCCGCTCGAAACTGACCGGCGAGCGGATGGAAAAGATCGAATGGGGTCCGAACTGGGAGGAGATCCTCGGCGGCGAATTCGCCAAGCGATCGAAGGATTACAACTTCGAGGGCATCCAGAAGGAAATCTACGGCCAGTACGAAAACACCTTCATGATGTACCTGCCGCGGCTGTGCGAGCATTGCCTTAACCCGGCCTGTGCCTCGGCCTGTCCTTCGGGCGCGATCTACAAGCGCGAGGAAGACGGCGTGGTGCTGATCGACCAGGAGAAGTGCCGCGGTTGGCGGATGTGTGTGTCAGCCTGTCCCTACAAGAAAATCTACTACAACTGGTCGACGGGGAAGTCGGAGAAATGCACGCTGTGCTATCCGCGTCTGGAATCCGGCCTGCCGACGGTCTGCTCGGAAACCTGCGTCGGGCGCATCCGCTACATCGGCGTGATGCTTTATGACGCCGACAAGATCGCCGAGGCGGCTTCGGTCGAAAACGACCAGGATCTCTACGATGCCCAGCTCGGCGTGTTCCTGGACCCGAACGACCCCGAGGTGATCGCCGCGGCAAGGGCCGAGGGCGTGCCCGAAGACTGGATTGTGGCGGCCCGCAAATCGCCGATCTGGAAGATGGCGATGGAATGGAAGATCGCCTTTCCGCTGCACCCCGAATACCGGACCTTGCCGATGGTCTGGTACATTCCGCCGCTCAGCCCGATCCAGAACGCCGCCGAGGCCGGCCAGATCGCCGCGGACGGTGACATGCCCGACGTGAAGTCGCTGCGTATCCCGGTGAAATACCTCGCCAACATGCTGACGGCGGGCGACGAGGTACCGGTCGTTTCGGCACTGGAGCGCATGCTTGCGATGCGGTCCTACATGCGGTCGAAAACGGTCGACGGCGTGATCAACCTTGGCGTCGCCAAGCGCGTCGGCCTGACCCCGCATCAGATCGACGAGATGTATCAGATCATGGCGATCGCCAATTACGAGGATCGCTTCGTCATTCCCACAACCCACCGCGAGGTGGTCGAGGATGCCTATGATTTGCGTGGCGGCTGCGGCTTTACCGATGGCAACGGTTGCTCGTCGGGGGTGTCGAAGGGCACTCTGTTCGGCGGTCGCAAGCACATAACCCCGGCGGAGGGCTGGTCATGACCCGGACGTTCAAAGCGCTTTCCGCGCTGCTGACCTATCCCTCGAGCGAGTTGCAGGCGGCGATCCCGGACATCCGCGCCGTCCTGACCGAGGAGGCGGTGCTGACGCCGCCTCTGATCGAGGCGCTGCAGCCCCTTCTACAGCGTCTCACCGAGGGCGACATCATCGAATTGCAGGAGGCTTATGTCCTGCTGTTCGACCGCTCGCGAACCCTGTCGCTCAATCTGTTCGAGCATGTCCACGGGGAAAGCCGCGATCGCGGCGGCGCGATGGTGGACCTCCTGGAAACCTACCGGGCAGGAGGCTTCGACCTGGTCGGGCCTGAACTGCCGGATCACCTGCCGGTGCTGCTGGAATTCCTCTCGACCCGGCTCATGGCGGAGGCGCGCGAGATCCTGGCCGACGCAGGACCGATCCTGGTGGCGCTTGCCGAACGGCTGACCCGACGCGAGACGCCTTATGCCGCGATATTGGTCGCGCTGGCCGATATGGGCCGGGCAGGGGCCGACACCGGCGTCGCGGCGGCGCTCTTGTCGCAAAAGGACGACGACCCCGAGGATCTGGTGGCGCTCGACGCGGTCTGGGAAGAGGCGCAAGTCACCTTCGCGCCCGATCCCAACGCGGGCTGCCCCGTATCGCGCGACATTCTGGCCGCGATGGACAAACCCCTCAACCCGGCGCGAGCCGGGGCAGGCAACTGACGGAGGCCGGAATGAACAACTTCCTGTTTGGAATTTACCCTTACATCGCACTGTCGGTCCTCCTGATCGGATCGGTGGTCCGTTACGAGCGTGACCCGTTCACCTGGAAATCGTCGTCCTCGCAGTTGCTGCGACGGCACCAGTTTATCATCGGGTCCGTACTGTTCCATGTCGGCGTTCTGGTCATCTTCGCGGGCCATTTCGTGGGCCTTCTGACCCCGATCTGGATCTTCGATACGCTCGGCGTCAGCCACGGCGCCAAACAGTTGCTGGCGATCATCTTCGGCGGTATCGCCGGAATCATGGCCTTGGTAGGCGGGACGATCCTTCTGATGCGGCGGCTGAACGACCCGCGCATCCGCGCCAGCTCGACCTTTGCCGACACCGGTATTCTGGTGTTGCTGATGGTGCAGCTGGTGTTGGGCGTCGCCACCATATTCGTCTCGCTCCAGCATCTCGACGGCGAGGAGATGACCCGGTTCATGGCCTGGGCGCAGGGCATCTTCACCTTCCGCGCGGGCGCCGCCGACCTAATCGCCGACAGCAGTCTGATCTTCAAGCTGCATATCGTGCTCGGCCTGACGATCTTCCTGCTGTTCCCGTTCACGCGGCTCGTGCACATGCTGTCGGCCCCGGTCCGGTATCTCTGGAGACCCGGCTATCAGATCGTGCGGACCAGAAAGCGGGTCGTCAATTCTCCGGCGGAGCGTGCATCATGACATCTCTCTTCAGCGAAGTGGTCGTAAACGGCGAGACGATTCCGACCAAGGTGATCGCGTCCGAGGCGCAGAATCATCCGACGCCCAAATCGAAGCCCGGACTGGCCTGGACCGCCGCCGCGCGGGCCTTGGCGATCCGCGCGCTCTTGCTGCAGGAGGCACGGCGACGCGGGCTTGCCCCCGACCCGCAGGAGGTGGCCGAGGGCCGGGTGGAGACCGACGACGAGGCCCTGATCCGGCAGGTGCTGGACGCGGCCGTCGATCCGGCCGCGCCGCGGGAAGCCGATCTGCGTGCCGCCTATGACGCCTCGCCGGAACGCTGGCGCGCGCCGACGCTCTATGAGGCGGCGCACATCCTCTTCCCGGTCAGACCGGGCGACGCGGCGGCCTTGGCCAAGGCCCGGATCGAAGCAGCTGCCGTGCTGACCGAGGTGCGGCGGGATCCGCGCGCGTTTGACCGTCTCGCCCGCGAGCACAGTGCCTGTTCCTCGCGCGATGCCGGTGGAAGGCTGGGACAGCTGATCAGCGGTGACACCGTGCCCGAGTTCGAGGCGGCGCTCGACGTGCTCGACGAAGGCGCGATCGCGCCGGAACCGGTGGCATCGCGTTACGGGCTGCACATCATCCGGCTGGATGCGCGCGCCGAAGGGGCGGTTCTGCCATTCGAGGCCGTGGCGCCGCGCATCCGCGACATGCTGGAAAAAGTCGCCTGGGCGAAGGCCGCTCGGGATTTCACGGCGACCTTGGTCAGTGACGCCGAGGTGACCGGCGTCACGCTGGCCGCGGCCTGACAGGCGGCCGGCCAGCCCGGGGACGTGGCGTCGCCGGGGTCGTCGGAGGACGGCGAGCGATGCTCAGCCGAAAGGGAGAAACTCCACGAGATCGCCGGCCGCAAGGCTGTCGATCTCGGCCGGGATGTCGGCCAGCCCGTCGGCGCGCGCCAGTTCGGCCACCCGGGCCGAGAACTCCGCCGGACCGGGCTTGAGAACCGGCAGACCGTCAAGGCCCGTGCCCACCCAGCGGACGGGACGGAACTCGCGGCGTCCGGCTCGGCGGCTGAGCCCCTCGGACAAGCGCGCCATCAGGCGGCGAGGGCGATGCTCAGCACCGGTCAGTCCCGCGACGATAGGCCGGCCGAAGATATGCCAACTGACGAATGACGCCACCGGGTTGCCCGGCAGACCGAGCACGAGAGCCTGGCCGATACTTGCGATCGTCAGTGGCTTGCCCGGTTTCATCGCGACCTTGCGCAAATGGATCTCGGCCCCGGCCTCGGCCAGCGCGCGCGGCAGATGATCCTCCTCGCCGACCGACGCGCCGCCGGACGTGACGACGAGGTCGGCGCCGCGACTTGCGGCGATCAGCGCGTCGGTAAAGGCTTGGCGGTCGTCGCAAATGATGCCGCCATCCGTCAGATCGAGCCCGGGACCGGCCATCTGGGCGGCCAGCATGGCGCGGTTGACGTTCCATATCTGGCCCTGGTCCAGGGCCTCGCCCGGCTCGGCCAGTTCGGCGCCGTTGCTGAGCAGCGTCACCCTCAGCCTGCGCCGGACCGACAGACGTCCGGCTCCGGCCGCCGCCGCTGCGGCGATGTCGCGCGGTCCCAGTTGGCGGCCGACGGGCAGGACCTCGATGCCGCGCACCATGTCCTGGCCGCGTCGGCGAATATTCTGTCCCGGAGCCGGCCGCGTCGCGATCACGATCAGGTCGTCCCGCCGCGTCACCGCCTCCTGCATCACGACAGTGTCCGCTCCTTCGGGCAGTGGCGCGCCGGTGAAGATGCGCCCGGCCTGGCCGTGAGGCAGGGGGGCAGCCGTCTGGCCGGCCGCGATCCGGGCGCCGACCGGCAGCATCCAGGGGCCGTCACCGCGCAACCTGTCGGCACGCAGCGCATAGCCATCCATCGCCGATGCGTCGAAGCCCGGCGCATCGGCGGCGGCATGCACGGCCCCGGCCAGCACCCGGCCCGTCGCCGCGCCGAGCGGCAGCGTCTCGCAGTCCGCGACCGGTCGCGCCAGATCCGCCACTATCGCTAACGCCCGATCGACGGAGATCAAATCCACGGCCGCCTCGCAGCCGCAACCCGGCTCGCGCCGGACCGAAATCCCCGGCGACCGGGACGTCATCACGCCACCTTTGACAGGCGGGCCGCGCGCACCCAGGCTAACAGGGCCGAGGGGTCGGCGGGCAGGACCTCGGCCATGCCGTCGGTAAAGGCCTCGAAGGCAGGGCGGTTGAGCCCGTTGATCCCGGTAAGGACCGGGACTCCGGCGGCCAGTGCCTCGGCGATCAGGTCACGAAACCCGTGCCCGTCGGCCTCGTGCTTGCCGAATTTGTTGAGGATCAGCAAATCCGCCCCGGCCGCCAGGCGCGGGCCGACCAGCGCGACCGCCTCTTCGAGCGCCGCCGGATCGAGGCGGCAGCCCTGCGAGGCCGTCCCCAGATCCTGGCTAATGCGGATCAGGGGGCCGTTGGGCAGCACCCGCACGTCCATGTCGCACTTATGCCGGTCCGGATTGACGCAGTTGGTCTGGACCACACCGGCCAGCCGCAGGCCTTGCGACAGCAGCGTCTCGGCAAGCTCGCTCATGACCGAGTCGAGACGACCCGGCTCACTGGAGTGTACGGCGGCAATCAGCATCGATTTTCCTTTCGCAGCAGAGAATTCGCCCTAGGAGCGGCGGCGTTGCGGTCATTCACCCGGTTCAATGGGTCCACTCCGCGCCGGATTGTCCGAACAGGAAGCCGTTGGCGAAGCGCCGTTCCGGTGCCAAAGCTGCGAGTTCGGCAAGTGCTTCGTCCGGGGCGATCCGGTCGTCGGCCGCTGCCCGAAACAGACGCGCGACCTCCACCATGTCGCCGGTATGGGGCGAAAGCCGCAGCGCGCCGACGCCGGCTTCGGCCAGCGGCGCCAGATCGCCTGCGAGGTTGGCCCAGCGCTCGGAGACCGTCTGGACTCCGTTGATCGCAAGGAAGGGTTGTCCGTCGAGGGTTTCGACCGGCAGCCCGTCCGGGTCTTGCTCGCAGACGAACTGACAGGAGTCCTTGGCCAGGCCGGCAAGGCGGGCATGGTAACAGCGCGCCGAGAGCGCCAGCGGCAGCCGCCCGAACGCCCAGACCTCGATGTCGACGCCAAATCCTGCCCCGGTAGCCGCCAGCGTCGCGACGGACGAGAAGGCGAGCTCGGGGGGCAGGCAGAACGAGATTCCTCCACGCCTGGCGAGGAAGCCCAGCGTGCCCCTATTGTAGACATTGACCAACGGACCCACGGTAAAGGGCGTGCCCGGCGCGAGATGGCGCAACGCCGTCAGGTCGTTGACCTCGACCGGCAGGCCGGACTCGACCAATTCGGCCAACATTCTTCGCTCGCGCCGCAGGGTAACCAGCCCCAGCGAGGCGAGAACGACCTCCTTGCCGCCGCGCTGCAGCCGCTCGACCACCTCCGGGATGCGGTTCTGGTAGAAGGGCAGGCGTTTGGAACAGACGACCTCGCCGACCACCACCCGATCGACCGGCGCCTCGTCGGCAATCCGCGCATAAAAGTCGGACCAATCATCCCCCGGCCAGTTGTAGAGAACCGGGCCCAGTGTCAGGCGCATCGTCGCGCTCCCTTGCTCATGGCGCCCATGTCAGCGCCAGATCTTGCGATAGGCGCCGAGCGTGCTCGCCTGCCCCTCGGTCAGATGCGCCAACTCGCTGACCGGCACCGGTTGCCCGGCGGCGATAGCGTCGGTGGCCCGGCGGAAGCTCTTCACCACCGCCGAGACATAGGCGCGGCTGCGTTGGCGGCCCTCGATCTTCAGCGCCGTCACCCCGGCCTCGGCCAGCCTGGGGATCAGTTCGGCGGCGTCGAGGCTGATCGGATCCTCGAAGACGTGACCGGTATGCCCCCCCGCCGAAAAGCATCCCTTGCACAGCGTCGGGTAGGGGGCCGGCGCATCCTTGGCGACCTTGTGAATGGTGAAGCCGCCGAGGCGCGAGACCAGTTCCTCCTGCTCCTCGCCATAAACGACGTGACTGGCGGGCGAGCAGACGCCATTCATATTGGGCGAACGGCCGGTGGCGTAGGAGGACAGCGAGCAGCGCCCCTCGGCCATCACGCAAAGCCCGCCGAAGACGAAGACCTCGGTCTCGACGTCGATGTCGCGGTTGATCGCGGCAATCTCCTCGACGCTCAGCACCCGGGGCAGCACGACCCGCTTCACGTCGAATGCCTCGGCGTAGAACATGATCGCGTCGGCATTGGCGGCCGCCGCCTGCACCGAGAGATGACGCCGGAGCGCCGGACGGTGTTCGGCGGCATAGGCGAGCAGGCCGAGATCGGCCATGATCACCGCGTCGGCGCCGGCGGACTCGGCGTCGTCGACGGCGCGGTGCCAGAAATCCTCCGCCCCGGCGCGCGGGAAGGTATTGATCGCGATCAAGAGCTTGGCGCCCGCCTTGTGGGCGTAGGCGGCACCGGCGGCCATCTCGTCACGCGAAAAATTCAGGCCGGGAAAATTGCGGGCATTGGTCTCGTCGGCAAAGCCGCAATAGATCGTGTGCGCACCCGCGTCGACGGCCGCGCGCAACGCCGCGGGCGTACCGGCCGGGCAGACCAGTTCCAGCGCCGGCCCGCTCACGCGTTCATCTCCGGCCGCATCAGCGCGACCCCGGTGATCCGTTCCGCCACCCGCGCCAGCGGCCGCAACCGCCGCCCCATGGCGCGGCCCGGCGCGCCGAGACTTCCCGCAACCGCCTCGAACAGGTCGATCTCGGCATCGTCGGTCGCGTTGCGCAGCGCCAGCGCGGCCTCGGTGTCGCCCTCGATGGCGATGTCGCGCGAGAAGAACAACGCGTCGCCGTCATAGGCACCATGGATCATGCCGAGAAGCGCGGCCAGCGGCCCCGCGATCCGGCAGTCCCAATGGCACGGGGCCGAACGGCTCAATGCTTCGATGCTGGGCCGGGTGGGCCGGGGACAGAGCAGCAAGGCGAATGGCAGATCCGTCGGGTCGATCAGAAAGCGCTTTTCCGCATGTGAACCCAGGCGCGTGAACAGGCCGGGATGGTGCTCCGCCATATCGCGCGCGGCGCGTCCCAGGATGAGAGACAAGGGACCGGGCGGCAGATGCGCAAGGACGCGCGCTCCCGCGGACGGAAAATGAGGGATCGAATTGGCGCCGTTCATGCCGTTCGAGGTAACCGCGACCGCTCCCCCCGGCATTGATCGAGATCAAGTCCGGCGAACCGATCGGCAGGCTATCAGGGCGGATCGAGAGGAATGATGCCGATCCGCGACCTGCCCCCCTTCGCCAACCTTGGCGAGTTCCTCAACCACCTTGACCGCTCGGGCGACCTAGCGCGGGTTTCTGAACCCGTTTCGCTGGAACACCAGATGACGGCGGTGCATCGCCATGTCCTGCGTCAGGGCGGGGCGGCGCTGCGCTTCGACGCGGCGACGGATGGCCAGGGCCGCCCCGCGACGATGCCGGTGATCGCCAATCTGTTCGGCACGCAGCAGCGGGTGGCGGCGGGCCTGGGACTGACCCCCGACAGGGTGGAGGAACTGGGCGAACTCCTCGCCGCGCTGCGCGAGCCCGCCCCGGTCGATGGGATGCGCGACGCGTTCTCGCGCTGGCCGATGCTGCGCTCGGCGCTGGCGACCCGGCCCCGCCTGGTGAAGCGCGCGCCCGTGCAGCATACGGTTCTGGAGGGCGGGGATGTCGATCTCGGCCGCCTGCCGGTGCAGACCTGCTGGCCCGGCGAACCGGCGCCGCTGATCACCTGGCCGCTGGTGATCACCCGTCCACCGGAAACGGAAGCCGGCGACTCCGCCCGGACCAATATGGGCGTTTATCGGATGCAGGTGCTCGGCCGCGATCGTGCGATCATGCGCTGGCTGGCGCATCGTGGCGGCGCCGCGCACCACCGGGCCTGGGCGGCGCGTGGCGAGGCGATGCCGGTAGCGGTGGCGATCGGCGCCGATCCGGCCACGATGTTGGCCGCCGCCCTGCCGCTGCCCGAGGGAATCGCGGAGCTTCGTTTCGCCGGCGTGCTACGCGGCGAACGCCAAGCCCTGGCTCCCGCGCGCACGGTTCCGCTGATGGTGCCCGCCGAGGCCGAGATCGTACTCGAAGGCTGGGTTTCGCCGACCGAGACGGCGCCGGAAGGTCCCTATGGCGACCACACCGGCTACTACAACGCGGTCGAGCCGTTCCCGGTGATGCGGATCAGCGCCATCACCATGCGCCGCGACCCGCTGTATCTGACCACCTTCACCGGCAGGCCGCCGGACGAGCCGTCGGTGATCGGCGAGGTCTTCAACACGCTGGCGCTGCCCATGATCCGCCGGCAGATTCCCGAAATCGTCGATCTGTGGCTGCCGCCCGCTGCGTGCTCCTATCGCATAGCGGTGATCTCGATTCGCAAGCGCTATCCCGGGCAGGCGCGGCGGGTGATGATGGCGCTGTGGGGAATGCTGGCGCAGTTCTCCTACACCAAGACGATCATCGTCGTGGACGATGACATCGATCCCAGAAGCTGGTCCGACATTTTCTGGGCGCTGGCGACGCGCATGGACCCCTCGCGCGATCTCATGGTGATCGAGCGGACGCCGATCGACTATCTCGACTTCGCCTCGCCCGAGCCGGGTCTCGGCGGCAAGCTGGGGATCGACGCCACCAACAAGATCGGCGCCGAGACCCGGCGCGAATGGGGAAAGGTGCTGGATATGCCGGCTCCGCTGGCCGAAGAGGCGGCGCGATTCTGCGAGCGGCTCGGACTGGCCGGATCGAAGGAGCTGCCGGCATGAGCGCCGCCCCTGTCATTCTGGGCGTCAGCGGCGCCTCCGGCGCGGCGATCGCCCTGCGCCTGGCCGAGCTGTTGAACGCGGCGGGAGTGCGGGTTGAACTGATCGTCACCCGCGGCGCCGAGCGGACCCTTGACGAGGAAGTCGGCCCCGATGCGCTGGCCCGGCTCGACCGCCTCGCCACCAGACGTCATGCGATCGACGATCTCGGCGCCACTGTCGCCTCCGGCTCCTATCCGTCGCCGGGATGATCGTGGCGCCTTGCTCGATGCGCAGCCTCGGCGCGATCGCGAATTCTCTGAGCGACAATCTGCTCGTCCGCGCCGCCGACGTGCAGTTGAAAGAGCGGCGCCGGCTGGTACTGATCGCCCGCGAATCGCCGCTGCATCTCGGCCATTTGCGGGCCATGTGCGCGGTGACCGAGATGGGCGCCATCGTCGCGCCCCCGAGCCCGGCCTTCTATCTGAAACCGGTAACCTCAGACGAGATCATCGACCAGATCGCCCGGCGCGCGGCCGATCTTCTCGGTGTGCTGCCGCCGATGGCGCGACAATGGACCGATGCATGCCGGCCTCCATTGTCCAGACCGGGCGGTGTTTGATCACGTCGTTCGCGAAGAGCGGTTGCCCTGAAAAAGTACTCGATAAGATGGGACTTGCCCCGCTTTGGTGCAGAGCGTTTTCAGTTTTACGCGGCCGGCCTTTCGAATTGCACGAGCGGTCGAATGTAATTATCGAACGGTGTTCGCATAGAAAAAGTGGCTCGGCTTAGGGACTTTACGTCCCAGATTCCGAGCCACTTTCCACCCTATCCGTCAACGCCAATCCCTTGAACAGGCGGTTATCCGTTCAATCCAAGGGCTCCGATTCTAGACGCTATAGTACATGTCGAACTCGACCGGATGCGGCGTCATCTCGAACCGCAGCACTTCGGCCATCTTCAAGTCGATGAACGAACTGATCTGGTCGTCGTCGAAGACGCCGCCGGCTTTCAGGAAGTCGCGATCGGCGTCGAGGCTTTCCATCGCCTCGCGGAGCGAACGGCAGACAGTCGGAATCTCTTTCAGCTCCTCCGGCGGCAGGTCGTACAGGTCCTTGTCCATGGCCGCGCCCGGATGGATCTTGTTCTTGATGCCGTCGAGGCCGGCCATCAGCATGGCCGAGAAGGCGAGATAGGGGTTCGCCGTCGCATCGGGGAAACGCACCTCGACGCGCTTGGCCTTCGGCGACTGGCCGAAGGGGATGCGGCAGGATGCCGAGCGGTTGCGCGCCGAATAGGCCAGCAGCACAGGCGCCTCGTAGCCCGGGACGAGCCGCTTGAACGAATTCGTCGATGGGTTGGTGAAGGCGTTGAGCGCCTTGGCGTGCTTGATGATGCCGCCGATGTAGAACAGCGCGCTTTCCGACAGACCGGCATATTCATTGCCGGCGAAGGTCGGCTTGCCGCCCTTCCAGATCGACTGGTGAACATGCATGCCCGAGCCGTTGTCGCCGAAGACCGGCTTTGGCATGAAGGTCGCCGTCTTGCCGTAGGCGTTCGCCACCTGATGGATGACGTATTTGTAGATCTGCATCTTGTCGGCGTTGCGGGTCAGCGTGTCGAACTTGATACCGAGCTCGTGCTGCGCGGCCGCCACCTCATGGTGATGCTTTTCGACCGAAACGCCCATTTCGGCCATCACCGTCAGCATCTCGGAGCGGATATCCTGGCAGGAATCGACCGGGGGCACAGGGAAATAGCCGCCCTTGATGCGCGGACGGTGACCCAGATTGCCGGTCTCGTAGTCGGTGTCGTCATTCGATGGCAATTCCGTCGAGTCGAGCTTGAACCCTGTGTTGTAGGGATCGGCCTTGTAGCGGACGTCGTCGAAGATGAAGAACTCCGCCTCCGGACCGACGAAGATGGTATCGCCGGTTCCGGACTGGGTGAGGTAGGCTTCTGCCTTCTTCGCCGTCGAACGCGGATCGCGGTTGTAGGCCTCGCCGGAGACAGGGTCGAGGATGTCGCAGACGATCGCCATGGTCGACTGGGCGAAGAACGGGTCCATGTAGGCCGTTTCCGGATCCGGCATCAGCACCATGTCGGATTCGTTGATCGCCTTCCAGCCGGCGATCGACGAGCCGTCGAACATCGTGCCTTCGGAGAACAGGTCCTCGTCGACGAGGGTCACATCCATCGTCACATGCTGGGTCTTGCCCTTCGGATCGGTGAAGCGCAGATCGACGAATTTCACGTCGTTGTCCTTGACCTGCTTCAGGATGTCGTTGGCGCTCGTCATGGTTGTCTTTCCTGTTACTGAACGATGTAATTGTTGCGGGAGAGGGCGGGCGTCAGATCGCGTCTGTGCCGGCTTCGCCGGTGCGGATACGGATCGCTTCCTCGATATTGGAGACGAAGATCTTGCCGTCGCCGATGCGTCCTGTCTGGGCCGCCTTGCGAATGGCTTCGACCGCCGCCGCGACGGTTTCGTCGGCGAGCACGATCTCGACCTTCACCTTCGGAAGGAAGTCGACGACATATTCGGCGCCGCGATAAAGCTCGGTGTGCCCCTTCTGGCGCCCGAAACCCTTGGCCTCGGTGACGGTGATCCCCTGAAGTCCGACCTCCTGGAGCGCTTCCTTCACCTCATCCAGCTTGAAAGGCTTGATGATAGCCTCGACCTTCTTCATCGATCGTCCTTTTCGACGTTGCCCTCGTCACGGGCCGCCGGCCCGTCACCTCTGCCGAAAGCAGGAGACGTGCCAAAGACGGCTTAGAACCGTGACCGGTTCGAAATAGTTTCACGAACGCTCTTCCGTGACCGCAATCGGCCCGGTCCGCGCGCTGGAAGACCGAGCAAACGCATCGGTGGAACCGAAGGCGGATGCTTGCGATCATTCTCTCGGCTACACCAGGCCGGTCCTTCTGTCACCTGGAATGCCCAATACGCTGTCACAATGATGAAGGAATAGGCAGGACAATGGTCTTTCAAGATGCATGCGGCACAGCCCTTCTAATGCCTGATGAGATGGCGGAGGCGGATCGCCGGACCATCGCGGCCGGAACGCCCGGCATCGCGCTGATGGAGCGGGCGGCAGTGGCGATCGCCACCGCCGTCCATTCGCATTACCCTCGCTCCGAGCGGATCGCGCTGCTGGCCGGGCCCGGCAACAATGGCGGCGATGCCTATGCCGCGGCCCGGTTGCTGGGTGAGGCGGGGCGCCGGGTGGAGATATTCGGCCTCGTCGCTGCGACGAAGCTTCACGGAGACGCCGCCATCGCCGCGACGGCTTTCGGTGGAACCACGCATCCGCTCGACAGCTTCGATCCCGCGGCGTTCGATCTGGTGATCGACGGCCTGTTCGGCGCCGGCCTGTCGCGCGCCATCGAGGGCGGGGCGGCCGACGCGATCCGCAAGCTGAACGCGGCGCCGACGCCGGTCGTCGCCATCGATCTTCCGTCAGGCGTCTCAGGCGCTACCGGCGAGCGCCTGGGCGAAGCGGTTTCGGCCGATCTGACGGTGACCTTCTTCCGGCGCAAGCCGGGCCATTTGCTGGAGCCGGGCCGGAGCCTTTGCGGGCGCACCATCGTCGCCGATATCGGCATCCCGGCGACGGTTCTCGACGCCATCGCTCCGACAATCTTCGCCAACGAGCCGGCGCTGTGGATGGACGCGCGCATGCGTCCATCCGATGCGGGCCACAAATACGACCGCGGCCATGCCGTCGTCTTTTCCGGCGGCGCGACGCGGACCGGCGCGGCGCGACTGGCCGCGACGGCCGCGCTGCGCGGCGGTGCCGGACTGGTCACGATCTTTTCACCGGGCGCGGCGCTGATGGCCAATGCCGCGCATCTCACCGCCATCATGCTGAAGCGTTGCGACGACGAAGCGGCGCTCTGCGAGCACCTGGAGGACGCGCGGTTCAACGCCTTCGTGCTCGGACCGGGCTTCGGTGTCGGCGAGCGGGCACGGTGTTTCGCCGGAGCGGCGCTGGCGGCGGGGCGGCGACTGGTGCTCGACGCCGACGGCATCACCTCCTTCGCGGACGATCCGGACTCCCTGTTCACGGCCGCCCGGGCCGCGGGGAAGGGCGCCTCGGCGCAGAGTGGACCAGCGCTCGTGCTGACGCCCCATGATGGCGAGTTCAAGCGGCTATTTCCCGACATCGCGGATCGACACGGCCCGAAGCTGGAGCGGGCGCGGGCGGCGGCCGAGCGCGCTGGCGCCATCGTCGTCCTGAAAGGGCGCGACACTGTCGTCGCCACGCCGGACGGGCGAGCCGCAATCAACGCGACCGGAACGCCCTGGCTGGCGACGGCGGGGACGGGCGACGTCCTCGCCGGGCTCGTCGCGGCGCAGCTCGCGCAAGGCACGCCCAGCTTCGAGGCGGCCTGCGCGGCGGTCTGGATGCACGGGCGAGCCGCCGAGCTGTTCGGGCCGGGGCTTATTTCGGAGGATTTGCCGGCGATGTTGCCAAAGGTTCATCGCGAACTGGATACCCATCATTCCGAGCCGCGCGCCTGATTCGCTCGCTCGGCAGCTGGCGCGGCGCAGCTTGCTCAGCGGTTGCCGAGCCGCTCCATCAGCGTCATCGCCGCATGCGGCGCGCGCACCTTGCCCTCGCGGATGAAGTAGACGAACACGTCGCGCGGCGTCTTCGGGGCATGCGTTTGTGGATCGGCGCGTGGCAGATCGTCCGGTTCTCCCCCCGCCGCCCAGAGCCGCGCCCGCTCGGCCCAGCGGTCGAGCGCGTCGGACGCATAGCCGGTCTCGATCTCGGCGTCGCCCTTCTGCAGCCGCGCATAGACGAAATCCGATGTCACGTCGGCGATCTCGGCATAATCGGCGCTTTCCGCATAGACGATGGCGGCGCCGGCTTCCCGACACAGCATCACCGCCTCGGGGCATTCGAAGCTTTCGTGCCGCAGTTCGATCGCGTGACGCAGGCCGAGGCCGTCGATGTCTTTCGGCAACAATTTTAGGAACGCGCCGAAATCGTCCAGCTCGAAGCGTTTGGTGCCGGCAAGCTGCCACAGGATCGGCCCCAGCTTGTCGCCGAGTTCGACGATCCCCGAGCGCACGAAACGGTCGATGGACTCGCCGCCCTCGGCCAGCACCTTGCGATTGACCGCGTAGCGCGGTGCCTTGAGCGAAAAGACGAAACCGTCCGGCGTTTCGCTCGCCCATTTGGCGAAGGTCTCGGGCTTTTGCGAGCGGTAGAAGGTGCCGTTGACCTCGATCGTTGTCAGCTTCGAGGCGGCATATTCCAGCTGACGCTTTTTCGGCAGACCATCGGGATAGAACGAGCCTTCCCAGGGCGCGAAGGTCCAGCCGCCGATGCCGGCGCGGATAGCCGCTGATTGGGTCATGGCGCACTCCACTTGTTCTTAGCTAAGCAATTAGCTATATTGCAATTCATGGCGACTTTCACGGTTCATCAGGCCAAGACCGAACTCTCCAAACTCATGGCTCGCGCCGAAGCAGGCGAGGAGATTGTCATCGCGCGTCGCGACAAACCTGCGGTCAAGCTGGTTCCCGTCGGCGAAATGCGAAAGAAGGAGCGTATTCCAGGGGCGCTGAAGAGCATGTTCAAGGTTCCGGACAATGTCTTCGACCCCCTTCCGGAGGACGAATTGCAGGCGTGGGACGGTAAATATTCGTTTGAACCCGATAAATGAGATTGCTTCTCGATACGCACACCTTGGCGTGGTGGCTATTGGACCACCCGCGGTTGTCCGCCACAATCCGGAATCTGCTGAAAGATACCGACAACGCGGTCTTCGTGAGCGCGGTCTCCGCCCTCGAGGCAGCGACGAAGTTCCGGCTCGGAAAGTGGCCGGAAGTCGGGCCGATGGCGACAGCCTTCGACGAAGTGATGCGCGACCAGGATCTGCCGATCATCCTGATTGCCGCGCGCCACGCGGCGCGCGCCGGACTGATGGACGGAGCGCATCGCGATCCGTTCGATCGCATTCTCGCAGCTCAGGCCGAGATCGAAGACCTGGTGCTTGCGACCAATGATCCGCGTTTTACCGATTTCGGAACAAAAACGGTGTGGTAGATGGCCGGGCGAACTACGGGCTTCTTTTGACCGGTTGATCCTCGCACAGGAAATTGAGGTCGCTTACTCGGCTGCCACGCTGCTCACATGCGGGCGCCGCTGCAGCAGACCCTTCAGGAACTGCCCGGTATAGGAGCGCTCGGCCTTGACGATATCCTCCGGTGTGCCGGACGCGACGATCTCGCCGCCGCCGTCGCCGCCCTCAGGCCCGATGTCCACCACCCAGTCGGCCGTCTTGATCACCTCGAGATTATGCTCGATGACGACGACCGTGTTGCCACGGTCGACGAGGTCGTGCAGCACGGTCAAAAGCTTCGCGACATCGTGGAAGTGCAGTCCCGTCGTCGGCTCATCCAATATATAGAGCGTGCGGCCGGTCGCCTTGCGCGACAGCTCCTTGGCGAGCTTCACCCGCTGCGCCTCGCCGCCCGACAGCGTATTCGCCTGCTGGCCGACCTTGATGTAACCGAGCCCGACCTCGTTCAGCGTGGAGAGCTTGTCGCGCACCGCCGGCACGGCGGCGAAGAAGTCGACGCCTTCCTCGACGGTCATATCGAGAACGTCGGCGATCGACTTCTCCTTGAAGGTCACCTCCAGCGTCTCGCGATTGTAGCGCTTGCCGTGGCAGACGTCGCAGGTGACGTAGACATCCGGCAGGAAGTGCATTTCGATCTTGATGACGCCGTCGCCGTGGCACGCCTCGCAGCGCCCGCCCTTGACGTTGAACGAGAACCGGCCGGGCTGGTAGCCGCGCGCCTTGGCCTCGGGAAGCCCGGCGAACCAATCACGGATCGGCGTAAACGCGCCGGTATAGGTCGCCGGGTTCGAGCGCGGGGTGCGGCCGATCGGCGACTGGTCGATGTCGATGACCTTGTCGAGATGTTCCAGACCCTCAATATGGTCGTGCTCGGCCGGTACGTCTCGGGCATTGGCGATGCGGCGGGCCGCCGCCTTGAACAGCGTCTCGATCAGGAAGGTCGACTTGCCGCCGCCGGAGACGCCGGTGACGCAGGAAAACAGGCCGAGCGGAATTTCGGCGGTGACGTCCTTCAAATTGTTGCCGCGCGCGCCGACCACCTTCAGCCGCTTGCCCTTGACCGGCTTGCGGCGCTTTGCCGGCACCGGCACGCCGAGATCGCCCGACAGATAGCGCCCGGTCAGGGAGTTCGGATGGGCCTTGATCTCGGCGGGCGTGCCCGAGGCGATGATCTCGCCGCCATGGATGCCCGCCGCCGGCCCGATGTCGACGACATAGTCGGCCGACAGGATCGCATCCTCGTCATGCTCGACGACGATGACGGTGTTGCCGATGTCGCGCAGGTGCTTCAGCGTCACCAGCAGGCGCTCATTGTCGCGCTGATGCAGGCCGATCGACGGCTCGTCCAGGACGTAGAGAACGCCGGTGAGCCCCGAGCCGATCTGCGAAGCGAGGCGGATGCGTTGGCTTTCGCCGCCGGACAAGGTGCCGGAGGAACGCGACAGCGTCAGATATTCCAGACCCACATCGTTGAGGAAGCGGAGCCGCTCACGGATTTCCTTCAAGATCCGCACGGCGATCTGATTGTGCTTGTCGCTGAGTTTGGCCGGCAAGGCCTCGAACCAGTCGCCAGCCGCGCGGATCGACAACTCGGTCACTTCGCCGATGTGGCAGCCGCCAATCTTCACTGCCAGCGCTTCCGGCTTCAGCCGGTGACCGCCACAGGCCGGGCAGGGGGTCGCCGACATGAAGCGCTCGATCTCCTCGCGCATCCAGGCCGAATCGGTCTCCTTCCAGCGGCGCGCCAGATTGGGCACGATGCCCTCGAAGCTCTTGGTCGTCTTGTAGGAGCGCATCCCGTCATTGTAACGAAATTCGATCTTGGTCTTGCCGGTGCCGTTCAGGATCGCGCCCTGAGCCTCTTCCGACAACTCGGACCATTTGTCGGTCTGCTTGAAGCCGAAGGTGCGTCCGAGTGCGTCCAGCGTCTGCGCGTAATAGGGCGACGTTGATTTCGCCCAGGGCGCGATCGCACCGCCCTTCAGCGTCAGCGCCTCGTTGGGGACGATCAGCTTGGGATCGACGGCGCGCTGCGAGCCGAGACCGTCGCAGCGCGGGCAGGCGCCGAACGGATTGTTGAACGAAAACAGGCGCGGCTCGATCTCCGGGATCGTAAAGCCCGACACCGGGCAGGCGAATTTTTCCGAAAACACCAATTGCCGCGGCTTGCCGTTCTCGTCGACGCCGTCGGCGAATTCGGCCACCGCCAGTCCTTCGGCGAGCCCCAACGCGGTCTCCACCGAATCGGCAAGGCGCGCGGATATGTCGCCCCGCACGACGATGCGGTCGACCACCACGTCGATGTCGTGCTTGTATTTCTTGTCGAGGGCCGGCGCGTCGGCGATGTCGTAAAACTCGCCGTCGACGCGGACGCGCTGGAAGCCCTTTTTCTGAAGTTCCGCCAGTTCCTTGCGGTATTCGCCCTTGCGGCCGCGCACGATCGGGGCCAGCAGATAGAGCCGGGCGCCCTCGTCGAGTTCCAGGATGCGGTCGACCATCTGGCTGACCGTCTGGCTCTCGATGGGCAGGCCGGTGGCGGGCGAGTAGGGAACCCCGACGCGCGCGAACAGCAGCCGCAGATAGTCGTAGATTTCGGTGACGGTACCGACGGTCGAACGCGGGTTTTTCGAGGTCGTTTTCTGTTCGATCGAAATCGCTGGCGACAGCCCGTCGATCTGATCGACATCGGGCTTTTGCATCATCTCGAGGAACTGGCGGGCATATGCCGACAGGCTCTCGACATAGCGCCGCTGCCCTTCGGCATAGATCGTGTCGAACGCCAGCGACGACTTGCCCGAGCCCGACAGGCCGGTCATGACGATCAATGTGTCGCGCGGCAGGTCAAGATCGACGTTCTTGAGATTATGCTCGCGCGCGCCGCGAATGGAGATCGTCTTCAGTTCGGCCATGACGCGTCCGGCGGTCCTTGTGATTGGGAGACCGAGCCTACTTAAGTCGTCCAAGCGACTCTTCCAAGGCGGCCCGCCATTGACTCGATTCCAATAATGTTCTTTTTTTGTTCTTAACAGGCCAAAGTGAGTCAGCCGAGCGCATACGGTCGCCGCAGGGAATTCGCGCACACCGACGAAATGCGTTTTCAGCGGTGGACGACTGCGCCTGCGTCCTTTCGTCCCTTGGCGTGGTCGGATAGGATCGCGCCGGTTTTAAAGCATGGAGTTCGATAATGGCAGGCAGCGTGAACAAGGTGATCCTGGTCGGAAATCTCGGAGCCGATCCGGAGATCCGCCGCCTGAACTCCGGCGATGCGGTGGTCAACCTGCGAATCGCCACCTCGGAAAGCTGGCGCGACAAGAGTAGCGGCGAGCGCCGGGAAAAGACTGAGTGGCACAATGTCGTGATCTTCAACGAGAACCTCGTGAAGGTCGCCGAGCAATATCTGAAGAAGGGCGCGAAGGTCTATATCGAGGGCCAGCTCCAGACCCGCAACTGGGAGGACCAGTCGGGGCAGAAGCGTTATACGACGGAAGTCGTGCTGCAACGCTTCCGCGGCGAACTGCAGATGCTCGACAGTCGCGGCGAAGGCGGCGGCGGTGGCGGCGGTGGCAGTTATGACCAGAGCGGCGGCTCGCGCAGCGGCTCCGGTGGCGGCGGAAAATCCGGCGGCGGCGGTTACGACCAGGGCGGCGGCGGCGGATCGTCGCGCGATCTCGACGACGAAATCCCGTTCTGATTCGGAGGAGACGGCCGATTCGAACCTTTGGTGCGCTCGGCATCGTCTGCCTGGCTGGCGCCGCCGTCGCATCGTTCAGCGTTGCGACGGCGGGCGAAGTGACCGTGGAAGCAGCCCGCGTCACGCCTGAAAACGGCGGCGCCTTCAGCCTCGCGGTGACGCTTCGCCACGCCGACGAAGGCTGGGACCACTACGCCGACCGCTGGGACGTGGTCGGATCGGACGGGACGGTCTACGGGACCCGGACGCTGCTTCATCCTCACACGGACGAACAACCCTTCACCCGAAGCCAGTCGGGGATCGCGCTTCCGGACGGGGTTCGCGAGATCATGGTGCGCGGTCACGATAACATCCATGGCGATGGCCCGGGCAAGAGCGTGGTGATCCCGGGACGCTGAAGCGGCGGCGGCCGCGCGAATTTGCCGGTCAGCCGGCGGTGGCGATGCTCTGGCTGGATTGAACCAGGGCCGCGATTCCATCCGCGACGAACTGCACCGCCAATGCCGCCAGGAGCACGCCCAGGAGCCGGGAAATCACCGCGCGGCCGGTGGCGCCGAGCCAGCGGTCGAAATGGTCGGCCACCGCGAGAAAGCCGAAGGTGACGGCAAGGGCTGCGAAGACGACGACGACCAGGCCGATCTGGCCAGCCAAGCTCGGGACCGCACCGGACAACAGGATCACGGCGGAGATCGCGCCCGGTCCCGCCATCAGCGGGATCGCCAGGGGAAAAGCCGCGACATCGGCGAGGTCCGGATCATCCACTGCGCGATTGGCACTGCGCTCGTGGCGTTCCTTTCGCTTTTCGAAGACCAACTCGAAGCCGATCCAGAACAGGAACAGGCCGCCGGCCACACGGAAGGCCCCAAGTGTGATGCCGAGACCTTCGAGCAGCATGAGACCGGCGAGCCCGAACAGGGTCAGGATCACGAAGGCGATGATGCAGGCCCGGAGCGCGATGCGGCGTCGTTCGACAGCCCCCACGCCGGGTGTCACCGCCAGGAAAAGCGGCACGAGCCCGAGGGGATCGAGGATGACGAAGAGCGTGACAAAGCCGCTGAGAAGAAGATCGAACATATTCCAGCCGTTCGGTGATCCAGCATTCTGGGTAGCAGGTGCCGGCGGGTCGTCAACCGCGATGTTCGGCATCGTCGTCGAGCCAACGATCCGATGGGCTGATTCTCGCCAATTCGCGCCGGTTTTCGGCGGCTGAGCCGGACCTCGTTGGAAGTTTCTTTTGTTGCTTATGCAAGCCATTGAAATAATTGGACAAATTCGCCGCCGTCAACGACCGCGGGAATTGCCCTTGGCGCGCCATTCGCGCTATAGCCAAGCAATGAATTTCCAGCCCACCGGGACATGATTTTGGCCGAAGACGACGACAACACGACGCCGCCGGAACGCCCCAGCGGTATCGACTCCATTTCGATCATCGAGGAAATGCAGCGCAGCTATCTCGATTACGCCATGAGCGTGATCGTCAGCCGTGCGCTTCCGGACGTGCGCGATGGTTTGAAGCCTGTGCATCGGCGCATCCTCTACGCCATGCACGGGATGGGCCTCAGCTTCAACAAGCCCTATCGCAAGTCCGCCGGTGTCGTCGGTGAGGTGATGGGTAAATACCATCCGCACGGCGATTCTTCGATCTACGACGCCCTCGTGCGAATGGCGCAGGATTGGTCGCTGCGCGTGCCGCTCATCGAGGGGCAGGGGAATTTCGGCTCGATCGACGGCGATCCGCCGGCGGCCATGCGCTATACCGAGACCCGACTCTACAAGGTGTCCGAGGCGCTGCTCGAGGATATCGACAAGGAGACCGTCGACTTCCAGGACAATTACGACGGCCGCGAACGGGAGCCGGTCGTGCTTCCGGCGCGTTTTCCGAACCTCCTCGTCAATGGTTCCGGCGGCATCGCCGTCGGCATGGCGACGAACATTCCGCCGCACAATCTCGGCGAGATCGTCGATGGCTGCGTGGCGATGATCGACAATCCGGCGATCGCGCTGGAAGAGTTGATGGAATTCATTCCCGGTCCGGATTTCCCGACCGGGGCGATCGTTCTCGGCCGCGCCGGCATCCTGTCTGCCTATTCCACCGGCCGCGGCTCGATCCTGATGCGCGGCAAGGCTCACATCGAGCCGATGCGCGGCGACCGCGAAGCGATCATCATCACCGAGGTTCCCTATCAGGTGAACAAGGCCTCGATGATCGAGAAGATGGCCGATCTCGTGCGCGACAAGCGGATCGAGGGTATCTCGGACATCCGCGACGAGAGCGACCGCGACGGTTACCGGGTGGTCATCGAACTGAAGCGTGACGCGTCCTCCGACGTCATCCTCAACCAGCTCTACCGCTTCACGCCGCTGCAAACCTCCTTCGGCGCCAATATGGTCGCGCTGAATGGCGGCAAGCCGGAGCAGCTGACGCTGATCGACATGCTGTCGGCCTTCATCGCCTTCCGCGAGGAGGTCGTGAACCGGCGCACCAAGTTCCTGCTGCGCAAGGCGCGCGAGCGGGCCCATGTTCTCGTCGGACTGGCCATTGCCGTCGCCAATATCGACGAGATCATCAAGCTGATCCGCGCCGCGCCGGACCCGGCGACGGCGCGCGAACAGCTGATGGCCCGTGCATGGGAAGCCAAGGACGTCGCCCCGCTGATCCGACTGATCGACGATCCGCGCCACCGCATCGCCGAGGACGGCACCTATCGCCTGTCGGAAGCCCAGGCACGGGCGATCCTCGATCTTCGCCTCCAGCGCCTGACCGCGCTCGGCCGGGACGAAATCGGCGACGAGCTCAACAAGATCGGCGAGGAGATCAAGGAGTATCTCGAAATCCTCTCCTCGCGCACCAAGGTCCGCGAGATCATCAAGGCCGAACTCATCGCCGTGCGCGACGAGTTCGCGACGCCGCGCCGCACGGAGCTGACCGAAGGCGCGGCGGACATGGACGACGAGGATTTGATTCCGCGTGAGGACATGGTGGTCACCGTCAGTCATGGCGGCTACATCAAGCGCGTGCCGCTGACCACCTACCGCGCACAGCGGCGCGGCGGCAAGGGCCGGTCCGGCATGTCGCTGAAGAACGACGAGGATTTCGTCACCCGGCTGTTCGTCGCCAACACCCACACGCCGGTGTTGTTTTTCTCCTCGCGCGGCATCGTCTACAAGGAAAAGGTCTGGCGGCTGCCGCTGGCGAGCCCGCAGGCGCGTGGCAAGGCGCTGATCAACATGCTGCCGCTGGAAAAGGGCGAGCGTATCACCTCGATCCTGCCGCTACCGAGCGATCCCGAGGCGGCCGCAGAACTCAACGTGATGTTCGCGACGACCCGTGGCACGGTTCGCCGCAACAAGCTGTCCGACTTCGTGCAGGTCAATCGCAACGGCAAGATCGCGATGAAACTGGACGAGGAGGGCGACGAAATCCTGGCCGTCGCCACCTGTTCGGAAGACGACGACGTGTTCATGACGGCGGCCTCCGGCCAATGCATCCGCTTCCCGACGACCGATGTGCGCGTCTTCGCCGGCCGCAATTCGGTCGGCGTCCGCGGCATCGCGCTCGCCAAGGGCGATACCGTCATCTCGATGGCGATCCTGCGTCACGTGGATGCTACCCCGGCCGAGCGGGCCTCCTATCTGAAGATGCGCCGCGCCGTCGAAGGCGAAGCCGCCGCCGAGACCGTGGTCGAGGAGGAGGGCGTCGAGGACGTCGCCATCGACCAGGAGCGCTATGGCTTCCTCAGCGCCAACGAGGAATTCGTGCTGACGCTGAGCGAGTTCGGCTACGGCAAGCGCTCGTCGTCCTACGATTTCCGCACCATCGGACGCGGCGGCAAGGGCATTCGCGCCACCGATCTGTCGAAGGCGAGCGAGATCGGCAATCTCGTCGCCGGCTTCCCGGTCGAGGACGGCGATCAGATTCTGCTCGTCACCGATCGGGGTCAGCTGATCCGGGTGCCGGTCGAAGGCATCCGCATTGCTGGTCGGGCGACGCGCGGCGTCACCATCTTCCGGACGGCCGAGGGCGAGCGTGTCGTTTCGGTGGAGCGGATTCCCGATCAGGGCGCCGATGACGCGGAGGAGACGGAAGCGTCTGAGGCGGGCGACGATATCGCGGGCGATGGCGGCCCCGAAGGCGAGACGTCCTGACGTTTCGAGTTCCACGCGCGTCGCCGCACAAATACAAAAGCCGTCCGGAGCGATTCCGGACGGCTTGCTGATTTGGCTTTACGATGTCTGCGCCCCGGCGAGGATCCGCGCGGCCGGCTTTCTCGGCGAAGCCTATTGCATGAAGCGGGTGCGGCGGGCAGTCGCCTTCACGCGCACGTTCTGCGACTCGCTATGGAGCGTAATGGCGGTTGCGGAAAGCAGGGTGACGATCATGGCGAGGGCAAGCGCGAAAACCAGCATGTCAATACTCCGTTGTTCGCTTTAAAAACCCAGTAGCGGCGAATTTGTTCCATATAAACTTCGCGAGCTGAACGACGGCACAGGACGTGGTTCCCAAACCGTTCATCCGCGTGAGCGCCTCCGCTGGGCCTCTCGCGAATTGTCTCTTTGGCAAGGACAGGATAATCGAAGCCATGAAACGCGCGTTTTACCCTGGATCCTTCGACCCGATCACCAACGGTCACCTCGACATTCTGCGTCAGGCGGTGGCGATTTTCGACCAGGTCGTCGTCGGCATCGGCGTCCATCCGGGCAAGCAACCGATGTTCAGCTTCGACGAGCGTGCCCGGTTGATCGCCGAATGTGCCGGCCCGGAAACCGTTGCGGAACAGACCGGTGCGATCAGCGTCGTTGCCTTCGATGGGCTCGTGGTCGAGGCCGCTCGCGACGCCGAGGCAGTGGCGTTGGTCCGCGGCCTGCGCGACGGAACCGATCTTGATTACGAGATGCAGATGGCCGGGATGAACGGCGTCATGCGGCCGGAGGTTGCGACAATCTTCTTTCCGGCTTCGCCTGCGACAAGGCCCATAACCGCCACATTGGTCCGCCAAATCGCCCTGATGGGCGGGGACGTTACGCCGTTCGTGCCCGGAAACGTCGCGGAAGCGATACGAGGAAAAGTCGCCTGACGCGAACCGCGGGCGCCACAATCTGGGAACCATCTCGCATGAAGTTTTTCGCTACACTCGGCCTGGCCGTGTCGATCGCCGCCGCATCCTTCGCGGGTCTCGCGTCAGCGCAGCAGTCAGATCCCGAAAACACCCTGGTCATCACCACCAAGACCGGCGACATCGAGATCGGCCTTCGCCCCGATCTCGCGCCCGAGCACGTCAAGCGGCTCAAGGAACTGGCGCGCGAGGGCTTCTACGACGGCGTCGTCTTCCACCGGGTCATCGACGGCTTCATGGCCCAGACGGGCGATCCTGACGGCACTGGCATGGGCGGCTCCGACAAGCCGGACCTCAAGGCCGAGTTCTCCGACGAGACGTTCGACCGCGGCACCGTCGGCATGGCCCGCTCCCAGGACCCCAATTCGGCAAATTCCCAGTTCTTCATCATGCTGGCCGATGGCGATTTCCTCGACGGCCAGTATACGATCGTCGGCGATGTCGTGTCGGGCATGGAGAATGTCGACGCCATCAAGAAGGGCGACTCCGCTCAGAACGGCACGGTGCAGGACCCCGACAAGATGATCAAGGTCAGCGTTGCCGCCGACGGCAAGTGATCTAAAAGCCGCCGCCGATTGACGGCGGCAAACCTTGTGCCTTGGAGCGAATCCGCTCAAAGAGGCTCCACCGATACGGTCCGGGCTAGATCCGGGCCGTTCCCGTTTTCGAGATACGACAAGCAAGGAGAGCAACATGGCGCACGAGAACCCCGACGATACCCTGGTACTCGAGACGACGAAGGGCCGCGTGGTCATCAAGCTGCGACCCGACCTCGCGCCCGCCCATGTGGCGCGCGTCAAGGAGCTCGCGCGCGAAGGTTTTTACGACGGCGTTGTTTTCCACCGCGTCATCGACGGCTTCATGGCCCAGACCGGCGATCCGACGGGAACCGGTTCCGGCGGCTCCGACAAGCCGGACCTCAAGGCCGAGTTCACGGCCGAGCCGCATAAGCGCGGTACGGTCTCGGCCGCCCGCACCGCCAACCCGAATTCGGCGAACTCCCAGTTCTACATCTGCTTCGACCGGGCCCCGTGGCTCGATCGCCAGTACAGCGTCTGGGGCGAGGTCGTCGAGGGCATGGACAACATCGATCAGATCAAGCGCGGCGAGCCGGTGAGTGATCCCGATTCGATTACCACCATGCGGGTCGCGTCCGACCTCTAGCGCCGAATGCGGAAAAGCGGGAACCGGCTTCCCGCTCTTGCTCCGCTCACGTCTCGTCAATCCAACTCGTTGAGGACGGCGGGTCTGTGTAATCCGCCGTCCTCATGATGCACAGATCCGGCTGACCCAGCATGCGTGTCGATCAGTTCGACTTCGACCTCCCGGAAGACCGCATCGCCTTGCGGCCCGCATCCCCCCGGGAGAGCGCACGCCTGCTCACCGTAGGGGCCGACGGCGTGCTCGGCGACCGCCTCGTCGGCGATCTGCCGTCACTGCTCGAACCGGGTGATGTTCTCGTTTTCAACGACACCCGCGTCATCCCGGCTCAGCTCGAAGGCGTTCGCCAGCGGCCGGATCAGAGGGACGGCGAGGGCAGGGCGCGCATTTCCGCGACGCTGCACATGCGGGTTGCCCCGGATCGGTGGCTTGCGTTCCTGCGCCCGGCAAAGCGGGTGCGGCTCGGCGACCGCATCGCCTTCGGCCCGGACGAAACCGACGGCCTTGCCGGCGCGCTCGATGCGATCGTCGAGGACCGCGGCGAGGACGGCGAGGCAAGCTTGCGCTTCGCGCTCTCGGGTCCGGCGCTCGACCAGGCGATCGCGGCGGTCGGGCACATTCCCTTGCCGCCCTACATCGCCTCGAAGCGGCCGGACGACGAACGCGACCGGGCCGACTACCAGACCATCTACGCCCGCGAGGATGGAGCCGTCGCGGCGCCCACCGCCGGCCTGCATTTCACGCCCGCGCTGCTCGGCCAGTTGTCGAAGCGTGGCATCGTTACCGAATATCTGACGCTGCATGTCGGGGCGGGGACGTTTCTTCCCGTTAAGGCGGACGATACGACGGAGCACCGGATGCATGCCGAGATCGGCCGGATCGACGCCGCGACGGCGGAGCGCCTGAACGCCGCGCGCCAGGCCGGCGGCCGCCTGGTCGCCGTCGGCACCACGTCGCTGCGGCTTCTGGAAAGCGCGGCGCGCGACGACGGGATCATCGAACCCTTCGCCGGCTCCACCGACATCTTCATCACCCCCGGCTATCGCTTCAAGGCTGTCGACAGACTGATGACCAACTTCCATCTGCCGCGCTCGACCCTGTTCATGCTGGTCTCGGCCTTTTCTGGCTTCGAGACCATGAAGGCGGCTTACGCCCACGCCATCAAAACGGGCTACCGCTTCTATTCCTATGGCGATGCCTGCCTGCTGGATCGGGTGTCGTCATGAGTGAATCCTTTCAGTTCCGGCTGCTCGCCACCGACGGCAAGGCGCGGCGCGGTGAAATCACCATGCCGCGCGGCACGGTGCGCACGCCGGCCTTCATGCCGGTCGGAACCGCCGGCACGGTCAAGGCGATGTATCTGGATCAGGTGCGCGAACTTGGCTCCGACATCATCCTCGGCAATGTCTATCACCTGATGCTGCGGCCCGGCGCCGAGCGCGTCGCCCGGCTCGGCGGCCTGCACGCATTCGCCCGCTGGCCGCATCCGATCCTGACCGATTCCGGCGGCTTCCAGGTGATGTCGCTGGCAAAACTGCGCAAGCTCGACGAGACCGGCGTGCGTTTCCGCTCCCATGTCGACGGCTCCGAATACGCGCTGACGCCCGAGCGGGCGATCGAAATCCAGGGGCTACTCGGCAGCGACATCCAGATGCAGCTCGACGAGTGCATTCGGCTGCCGGCGGAACGGGCCGAGATAGAACGGGCGATGGAGATGTCGCTGCGCTGGGCCGAACGCTGCGCCACCGCCTTCGGTGACCAGCCCGACAAGGCGATGTTCGGCATCGTGCAAGGCGGAGACGCCATCGACTTGCGGATTCGCTCGGCCGAGCGGCTGGCGGCGATGGATCTGAAGGGCTACGCCATCGGCGGTCTCGCGGTCGGTGAGCCGCAGGCGGTGATGCTCAAGACGCTCGACGAGACGCTTCCCGTCATGCCGGCGGACAAGCCTCGCTATCTGATGGGCGTCGGCACGCCGGACGACATCCTGCGGTCGGTGGCGCGCGGTATCGACATGTTCGACTGCGTCATGCCGACGCGCTCGGGCCGGCATGGGCTCGCCTTCACCCGCTTCGGCAAGGTGAACCTCAAGAACGCCCGCCACGCCGAAGATACCCGCCCGCTCGACGAGGCCTCGGACTGCCCGGCCTCGCACGACTATTCGCGCGCCTATCTGCACCATCTGGTGCGCTCGAACGAAGCGCTTGCCTCGATGCTTCTGACCTGGAACAATCTTGCCTACTACCAGTCGCTGATGGCCGGCATCCGGGACGCAATCGAAGCCGGGCGGTTCGCCGACTTTGCCGCGGCGACCGAGGCCGATTGGGCGCGGGGCGACATTCCGCCGCGCGCCTGAGCGCTTCAGGCGGCGAGATCGTCGCCCTTGCGGATTGCGCAGCCGGTGATTTTCATCGACCCGTCCACCTGGCGTTCCAGCGTATAGCTGGCGATCCAGCTCTGCCCCTTCTGGTCGGTGAGATAGACCTCCTGTCGGAAGCCAGTTCCCTCAGCCTGCAGCGCGCCGAAGACAGTGTTGCTGGACCGGTAGACCGGTTCATAGCCGGACCGGACCATGCCCATGAAGATTTGCGGCGAGGGAAACATCGCCTGAATGTTCGGCGCGGCATAGGAATAGGCGCTAGCGCCGTCGTCGGACCGAAAGGCCTCGAGCTGGCCGGAAATAGCGGCCCGCACATCTGACGCATCGCCCGCGCGGGCAGGGGAGGCGAGAACTATCCCCGTCAGCGCCACAACCGCCATCAGCATGATCAACCGATTCGCCATCGCTTGCTCCCATCGCGTTACACGAAAAGGATCGAACAGAACCGCCGCGGCGGCAGCCCGTCGACGCTCAATTCCGTGTGATGGCGCATGCCGCGTGTCTCAAACGGCCAAGCGGATTCCGGTTTCAGCCGTCGTTGGCTGAATTCAGGTCTTCGGGCCGTCGGCCTTCGTCGGGATGGGCGACATGGGCGACGACCTTGCGATGGATGGTGCAGGACAGCGGGACGATCTCGAGTTCCACCCGCATGCCGAGATCGGCGGCGGCGTTCACCGCGTCGGTCAGCGCTGCCGCGGATTCCATCACATCGTCGATTGCCGCCTGCATCGTGCCCGTGACGTGCGATTCAAGAATTTCTTTTGTCATAGGATTAAAATGGAAATCGAAGGGCGTTTGGACAAGTACGGTTGCGTCGCATCGTCGCCGATAAGGGCGAATCCGTACGAACGGACATCGCACCGCGTGTTCAAGACCCAGAGGCCATGCTCAAATGAGGCCGGTGCGCGAGGCGATGTAGCGGTTGGGAGCCGCTACATCGCCCACCTTCCCGACGAGGTTGTGCCCACCGTGAGAAGCACTTCTTCCCTAACGGAATTTCCGAAATGGCGCAATCTGTGTCGAATGGTCCGCTGCGAAACGTCGACTTGCTGAATGCCCGTGTGGTGACGGGCAAAATATAGCGGCATCGCCGGTTAACGGTGATCGGTTATGCCCGATCAGTCCTGCCGACGCCCCTCCTGCATCTCTTGTCCCTTGAGAACCAAACTGAAATATTGCTCCCAACTCGATCGTAGGGACAACAGATTGTCGGTCAGCGCGGTCGAGACTCCAGCCAACTCCTCCAATGTATTGACGCTCGCGTCGAACCGCTCGGTGAGATTTCCCGTCACATCGCCATTCTTGGTGCTCTCCATGAGTAGCGTGAGCGCCTTGCCGTCGGCAATTGCCTCCTCGGCCGTCTTGACCAATGTCTCGAGCAGCGCGCCGCGTTCGGCTTCCAGCGTTTCCAACAGAGGACGCTGCTGCGCGATGGCGCGGGACATGTTCCGCCATTCGCGCGCGCGCTCGTCGAGGTCGTCCCGCACACCGAGAAACCCACCTGCAATTCGACGCGGTAGCGCCACCGGCGTCGCGCCTTTCGGATTGGCGGGGACTGAAGAACTCTTCGATGACGGCGACACAGCCTTGCCGAATTCGTCGCTCAGTTCTCTTTCAAGAGTGTCGGCGATATCGTTCGATGAATTGTCGGTATTGTCTTTGGCCATTTCGAAACTCCGATCTCATCTGCCTAAATAGGCAACGGCTCGCAGACCAATCCACTGAATTATCGCGCCGTGGTTAATCGCAAGCACCCGGCCGCCAGGAAAATTCGGTCCTTATCCCGATAGACCGAGCGTGATTTCGACAAGCAAAGCCGTCCACCGCCGCAGGTTATCAGCACCGCCGCGCACGTCGCACCCCTGCGGGAATAACGGCGGCGCGCGTTCGATCAAACGCCATGTTGCTCCGGCGTCAAGACGACGGTAGCTTTCGGCTTGCCTGCTTTATGCGAGACAATTCGGGATATCGGCTGGAACAGTAAAGTGTGCAGGCCATCGACAACCCGTTCGGCACGCGGTTGTCACCCATGTCTTAGGTGCGCTCTGTTACCTATGTGTCCGGGTCGGACACGGGGGGCTGGTGAGCGCGCAGGGATTCGAACCCTGGACCTACAGATTAAAAGTCCGTTGCTCTACCAACTGAGCTACGCGCTCGAACCGCCGGGGCGCGAGCGACCCGGCGAGAACGGGCGGAACATAGAAAGGCGGCATATGCCGGTCAACCGGAAATCGCGGCTTCCGGTGACGGATTTGCGATTTGCAGCGCGGCGCTCGGGCAACTAAGACCCGGCCGACGGTCCGCGTCCCAGATCGTCGCCCTCAAACGGCGGTTTCGCGCGCAGTGAAGCCGGGCCAGTCTCGGGCGACCCGCGAATCGGATCAATGCGATAGAACCGAGGCATGCCTTGCTCGCCGAACTTTCCTACCCGACAGCCGTTTTCGCGGGAGCGCTCTCGTTCCTGTCGCCCTGCGTCCTGCCGCTGGTGCCACCCTATCTGTGCTACATGGCGGGTGTCTCCGCCGACGAATTGCGCGCCGGGCCGCAGCTCGGCTCGGCCCGCTACACGCGGCTGATCGTCACCTCCCTCGTCTTCGTGCTCGGCTTTTCGACGGTGTTCGTGGCGCTTGGCGCCGGCGCCAGCACGATCGGACAGGTTCTTCGGCAAAATCTCGATTGGCTCGGCATCGTCGCCGGCGTCGCGATCATCATCATGGGCCTGAATTTTCTTGGCGTCTTCCGGCTGTCCTTCCTGTCGAGAGAAGTCCGGCTGACCGCGCCCGACAAGCCGCGCAGTGTCGTCGGCGCCTATCTGATGGGGCTGGCCTTCGCCTTCGGCTGGACGCCGTGCATCGGGCCGGTGCTCGGGGCAATTCTCGGCCTGGCCGGCGCCAAGGGCACGGTCGGGGAGGGGGCGTTGATGCTCACCTTCTACTCGGCCGGCCTCGGCATTCCGTTCATTCTCGCGGCAACGTTCTCCGGAGCCTTCTTCCGCTGGATGAACGGCTTCAAGGCGCATCTCGCCACGGTGGAGAAGGTGATGGGCGGCCTTTTGGTCGTTACCGGCCTCCTGTTCCTGACCGGCAGCATGCAGACGATGTCGTTCTGGCTGCTAGAGAATTTCCCGGTGTTCCAGACCATCGGCTGATCGAGGCCGCCGACACATCCTTTTTCGGGCAGCCTGTGCTATGGCCTCGCCGTCTTGATGTGATTTTTGCGAGTTGCCGATGGCGAGAAGCTGCCTGTCGATCATTCTGGCTGCCGGCGAAGGCACACGAATGAAATCGTCCCAATCCAAGGTGCTGCACGCGGTGGCGGGGCTGGAGATGATCCGGCACGTCGCCCGCGCGGCACGGGACGCCGGCGCGGACCGCGTCGCCGTGGTCGTCGGGCGTGACGGCGAGACCGTTGCGGCGGCCGTGCGCCAGGATATCACCGAGGTCGCCACCTATCCGCAGACCGAGCGCCTGGGCACGGCCCACGCGGTACTCGCGGCGCGCACCGCTATCGCTGAAGGCCGCGACGACGTCCTCGTCTTGTTCGGCGATACGCCGCTGATCCGGCCGGAAACGCTTTCGCGGGCGCGGGCCGCACTCGCCGAAGGGGCGGAAATTTGCGTCGTCGGCTTTCGGCCCACCGATCCGACCGGCTACGGCCGGCTGATCGAGGAGGGCGGCGATCTCGTCGCGATCCGCGAGGAGAAGGACGCCAGCGAGGCCGAACGCGCCATCGACTTCTGCAACGCCGGCGTCATGGCGTTCGCCGGCGAACGCGCGCTCGCCATGCTCGACGCGATCGGTAACGACAACGCCAAGGGTGAATATTACCTGACGGATCTGGTCGAGATCGCTCGCCGCGCCGGCCGCAGTGTCAAGGCCATCGAAGCCGATGCCGACGAGGTGCTCGGCGTCAACTCGCGGCTGGAACTCGCCGCCGTCGAAGCGCTCTGGCAGACCGCGCGGCGACGCCAGGCGATGCTCGACGGCGTGACGCTGATGGATCCGACGAGCGTGTTCTTTGCCCATGACACGAAGATCGCCGCCGACGCCTTCGTGGAACCGAATGTCGTGTTCGGTCCGGGCGTGACGGTGGCCGCCGGCGCCGTGATTCACGCCTTCTCCCATATCGAGGGCGCGACGATCGGCGAGGGAGCCTCGATCGGTCCGTTTGCGCGCCTGCGCCCCGGCACGCGGCTCGCGGAAAACACCAAGGTCGGCAATTTCTGCGAGGTGAAGAACGCCCAGTTCGCCGCCGGCGCCAAGGTCAATCATCTCAGCTATGTGGGCGATGCGACCGTGGGCGCGAAGGCCAATATCGGCGCGGGCACGATCACCTGCAATTACGACGGCGCGCTGAAGCACCTGACCGAAATCGGCGAAGGCGCCTTCATCGGGTCGAACTCGGCGCTCGTCGCGCCGGTTCGGGTGGGCGACGGCGCCTATGTCGGGACCGGCAGCGTGGTGACGGAGGATGTGCCGGACGGGGCGCTGGCCATCGCGCGCGGACGGCAGGTGACCAAGCCCGATCGCGGTCGCCAGATCACCGAACGCAATGCGGCGGCGAAAGCCGCCAAAAGCGCCAAACAGCCCGACCCGGCGTAATCTCGCGACACCAAACGTGAATCCCGGCAAACGGCCGTGGACGCTAGAACGTCGTTCATCTCGTCGTCCCGCCGCTTCGTTCGAGCGCCACACCCAAGGACCATCCCATGTGCGGAATCATCGGCATCATCAGTCGCGAACCAGTCGCGGATCGTCTCGTCGACGCGTTGAAGCGCCTGGAATACCGGGGCTATGACTCGGCCGGTGTCGCCACGCTCGAAGCAGGGGTGCTCACCCGCCGCAGGGCAGAGGGCAAGCTGGTCAACCTGGCCAAGCGCCTCGATGACGCGCCGCTCAACGGCACGATCGGCATCGGCCACACCCGCTGGGCGACCCATGGCGCGGCGACCGAGCCGAATGCCCATCCGCATGCGACCGAGGCGCTCGCCGTCGTCCACAACGGCATTATCGAGAACTACCGCGACCTCAAGGCCGAGCTCGAAGCCGAGGGCGTGACCTTCGAGAGCCAGACCGACACCGAGACGATCGCCCATCTGGTGACGCGCGAGCTCAAACGCGGCCTGTCGCCCAAGGATGCCGTCCATGCCGTGCTGGGCCGTCTGGAAGGCGCCTTCTCGCTCGGCTTCCTGTTCAACGGCAACGAGGACATCCTGATCGGCGCCCGCCGCGGCAGCCCGCTTGCGGTTGGCGAAGGCGAAGGCGAGATGTTCCTCGGCTCGGACGCCATCGCGCTGTCGCCGTTCACCGACACGGTCCGTTATCTGGAAGAGGGCGATTTCGTCGTCCTGACCCATGACGGGGTGGATATCTTCGACGCGCACGCCCGGCCGGTGACCCGCGAAATCCGGCACTCTGCCGGCAAGGCGTTCTATGTCGACAAGGGCAACCATCGGCATTTCATGCAGAAGGAAATCTACGAGCAGCCGGAGGTGCTGTCCCACACCCTCGGCGCTTTCGTCGACATGACGACCGGCCGGACGCGAATTCCGAACGGACAGGCGCTCGATTTCGCCAAAGTCGACCGAATGGCACTGTCGGCCTGCGGCACCGGCTACTACGCGGCACTGGTCGGCCGTTACTACTTCGAGCGCTACGCTCGCATTCCCTGCGATCTCGACGTTGCGTCGGAATTTCGCTACCGCGAAAGCCCACTCAGTGACGTCGATCTGGCGCTGTTCGTCTCCCAGTCCGGCGAGACGGCGGACACGCTTGCCTCGTTGCGCTACGCCAAGGCGGAGGGGCTCCAGACCGCTGCGGTGGTCAATGTTCAGGAATCGACCATCGCGCGGGAATCCGATTTCGTGCTGCCGACGCTGGCCGGCCCCGAGATCGGCGTCGCGTCGACCAAGGCCTTCACCTGTCAGTTGATGGCGCTCGCCGCGTTGGCCATCAAGGCGGGCGTCGACCGGGGGGTGATTTCGCCCGAGCGTGAACTCGAACTCACCCGCATTCTGGCCGAAGCGCCGCGGCTGACCAACGAGGCGATCCAGCTCGAAGACCGGATCGAGGTGCTGTCGCGGAACATGGCGACAAAGCGGCACGCACTGTTCCTCGGACGGGGCTTCTCCTTCCCGCTGGCAATGGAAGGTGCGCTGAAGCTCAAGGAGATCAGCTATATCCACGCCGAAGGCTACGCGGCCGGCGAATTGAAGCATGGACCGATCGCCTTGATCGACGAGACGATGCCGGTTGTCGTCATCGCACCCCACGACCGGAGTTTCGAAAAGACGGTCTCCAACATGCAGGAGGTCGCGGCGCGCGGCGGTGAGATCATCCTGATCACCGACGTCAAGGGCGCGGCCAGCGGCGCGGTGGAGGGCGCTGAGATGATCGTCCTGCCGGACATGCCGGAAATCCTGACCCCGATCGTCTACGCGATCCCCCTGCAACTGCTCGCCTATCACACCGCCATCCAGATGGGCACGGATGTCGACCAGCCACGCAATCTGGCGAAGTCGGTCACCGTCGAATAAGCCGAGCCGTCGTCTTCGCAATCGCGAAAATCATCTTGCAATTGCAGTGTCGGATCGCGATGTTTCAATCGCTTGGCGTCTGCGGCGCCTTAGCAGGGCGCCGTACCGGCGCTGGGGATTATTGGCGATAATGGCTCGTCTGCGTAATTATTTTCTGACCGGGGTCATCGTCTGCGCGCCGCTGGCGATCACGGCTTGGATCACATGGTCGTTCATGGGCTGGGTCGACGGGTGGGTGAAGCCCTATATCCCGGTCCAGTATCTTCCCGATTCCTATCTGCCCTTCGCCGTCCCGGGTTTCGGCCTGATCGTGGCGCTGGTGCTGATAACCCTCGTCGGCTTCCTGACAGCCAATTTCATCGGCCGGACCGTGGTCAGGTGGAGCGAGCATCTGCTTAGCCGGACGCCGCTGGTCCGGTCCGTCTATACGGCGCTCAAGCAGATTTTCGAGACGGTCCTCGCCGACCGGTCGTCGTCGTTCAAGACCGCGGCGCTGATGGAATATCCGCGCAAGGGCGTCTGGTGTCTCGTCTTCGTCGCGACGACCGCCCGCGGCGAGATCGCGACGGTGCTTTCCGACCAGGGCGAGGAAATGCTCGCCGTCTTCTTGCCACCGACACCCAACCCCACGTCGGGCTTCCTGCTCTTCGTGCCACGGGAGGACGTGCGGGTGCTCGATATGAGCATAGAGGCGGCGTTGCGGCTGGTCATTTCAGCAGGGCTGGTTTCGCCTGATGAGGTGGTGCGCCAGCACAAGCCGGTCAGCATGGCGAAAGCCTCGCGCGTGGTCGCCGCGCGCGAGAAGCGGACCGAGCGGCCGATCGAGCCGGCCGAGTAGCCACAAGAGTGCTGGCGTCAGCCGGAGCGCAGCAGCCGCACCGCCTCGTCCTTGCCGAACAGATAGAGCAGCGTGCGGAGCGCTTCGCCGCGCTCGGATTTCAGATCGCCGTCGGTCGCGAGGATCAACCGCGCATCGTCGCGGGCGATCTCCATCAGATGGGCGTGATGTTCCATCGAGGCGATTCGGAAGAACGGCATGCCCGACTGCTGGGTGCCGAGGAGATCGCCTTCGCCGCGCAGCTTCAGATCCTCCTCGGCGATGCGGAAGCCATCCTCCGTTTTGCGCATCACCGCGATGCGGGCCGCCGCCGTCTCGCCGAGCGGCGCCCGGTATAAAAGCACGCAGGACGAAGCCTTCTCGCCGCGCCCGACCCGGCCGCGCAGCTGGTGCAGTTGCGACAGGCCGAAGCGCTCGGCGTGCTCGATGACGATGATCGAGGCGTCGGGCACGTCGACGCCGACTTCGATGACCGTCGTCGCGACGACGAGTTTGGTGCGTCCGGCCTTGAAGGCAGCCATGGCGGCGTCCTTCTCCTCGCCGCTCATGCGGCCATGGACGAGCCCGACCACGTCCCCGAACCGACTCTTGAGCTGGCGGAACCGCTCCTCGGCCGCCATCAGGTCGCTCTTTTCCGACTCCTCGACCAAGGGGCAGACCCAATAGAGCCGGTCGCCCGCCGCCATCGCCCGGCCGGCGCGATCGACGATCTCGTCGAGCCGTTCCATCGGCACGGCGACCGTGGTGATCGGCTTGCGCCCGGCGGGTTTGCCTTCGAGCCGCGAGACGTCCATGTCGCCGAAGGCGGCCAGGACGAGGGTGCGCGGGATCGGCGTCGCGGTCATCACCAGAAGATCGGCCGCGCGTCCCTTGCCGGTCAGGCTCAGCCGTTGGTGAACGCCGAAGCGATGCTGCTCGTCGACGACGACGAGGCCGAGGTCGCGGTACTCGACCCCCTCCTGAAACAGCGCGTGGGTCCCGACGACGATCTGCGCCTCGCCCGAGGCGATGGCCGCGAGTTTGGCGGCGCGCGCCTTGCCGGTATCGCGGCCGGTGAGCAGGGTGATGTTCAGCCCGGCCGCCTCGCAGAGCTTCGAGAGGCCATCGAAATGCTGGCGCGCCAGAATTTCGGTCGGGGCAAGCAGCGCCGATTGCGCTCCGGCCTCGGCCGCCGTCGCCATCGCCATCAGCGCAACCACCGTCTTGCCGGCGCCGACATCGCCCTGCAGCAGGCGCAGCATCCGGTCCGCGTCCGCCATGTCGGCGAGGATCTCGGCGATAACACCTTGCTGGGCCTCGGTAAGAACGAAGGGAAGCGCCGCCCGAAGCCGCGCCGCAAGCTCCCCGGAGCCGGTGAGCGGGCGACCGCGCGCCTTCTTTATGCGTTGCCGCGACAGCGCGAGAGCCAATTGGCTGGCCAGGAACTCGTCATAGGCGAGCCGGCTGAAGACGGCGCCCTCGGGCGCGAGATCACGTTCGTCGGACGGATCGTGCAGGCGCTTCAGCGCGGCTCCGAAGTCCGGGAAGCCGTGCTTGGCGACGATCGACGGATCGATCCACTCCCGGATCGTCGGCAGGCGCTCCACTGCCTGGCCTATCGCCTTGCGCAGGATCTTGGGCGAGAGCCCGGCGGTCATCGGATAGACCGGCTCGACCAGGGATAGCGATTCGGCTTCGTCGACCGACGCCACGAAGTCGGGATGCACCATCGACGGGCGGCCGTTGAACCACTCCACCCGGCCGGACACGATCATCGTCTCGCCGATCGGCAGCAGCTTTTCCAGCCAGCCGGACTGACCGCGGAAATAGGTGAGGGCGATCTCGCCCGTTTCGTCCTGGGCAAACACCTTGTAGGGCGCCGATTTCGCCGCTCGCCCGGGCGCCTGGTGGCGATCGATGCGAACCGTCAGCGTCACGATCCCGCCCTCCGGTGCGGTCGCGATTTCGGCGCGCTTGCGCCGGTCGATCAGGCCGGTCGGAAGGTGGAACAGGAGGTCGCGGACGCGCACGGTCTCGCCGGCTCCGACCAGCAGCGTCTGGAACTGGGCTGCGACCTTCGGTCCCACGCCTTCCAGCGTCGTCACGGGGGCAAACAGCGGGTCGAGGATCGAAGGGCGCATCGCGAGCGAGGTTTAGTCGGATATGGGCCGATGGCAAGGCTGACAGGGCCGGTCCAGCCCTATATAGAAGCCTCACTCACACGACAGGTTCGATATGACTGGTATGCAGCGCTCCTCGAGCGATCTCGACGTCCGCCGCCGCAAGGCGTTGTTCCGGTCCTGGCATCGGGGCATCCGCGAAATGGATCTGGTGCTCGGCCGTTTCGCCGACGCCGAGATCGACCGGCTGACCGACGCCGAGCTCCACGACTACGAGCAATTGATGGAAGCGCCCGACCGCGATCTCTTTCAGTGGCTGACCGGGGAAACGGCAACGCCGGCGAATTTCGACACCAGCGTGTTCCGGCGGATTCGGGACTTTCACGTCGTGGAGGAGGAGCCTCGGCCATGAGTCTGCCTGAGCCGTTGAAAAGAGCGCTGACGAAAGGCGCGGGCCTTGAGATCGGCAACGTCCTCGACGGCTACGAGGCGTTCCTGCTCGCCGACATCGCACGCCTTCGCGGCGCGAAGAAGCCGGTGGTCTACGTCATGCGCGACGGCAACCGGATTGGCGAACTCGAGGACGCGCTCAAATTCGTGGCGCCCGAGCTTCCGGTGCTGACGCTGCCGGGCTGGGATTGCCTGCCCTACGACCGGGTCGGGCCGTCGGGCGAGGTCGCGGCACGCCGCCTGTCGGCGATGGCGGCGCTCGGGGCGCTTCGCCGCGACCCGCACCGCGCGCTGATACTGACGACGGCCAACGCGCTGCTCCAGAAGATGCCGCCGGCCGCAGTTCTCGGCGAAGAGACGATCGCGGCCAAGGCTGGCAACCGCATCGCGATGGAAGACATCGTGCGCGCCCTCCAGCGCGGCGGCTTCGAGCGGGTCGCGACCGTGCGCGAGCGCGGCGAATTCGCGGTGCGCGGCGGCATTCTCGATCTCTTCGCGCCGGGCGAAGAGGAGCCGGTGCGCCTCGACTTCTTCGGCGATACGCTGGAGACGATCCGCGGCTTCGATCCCGCGACCCAGCGCACGACCCGGCAATTGCAGAGCTTCGAACTCACGCCGGTCTCCGAGATCACCTTGCGCGAGGAGACGGTCAGCCGCTTCCGTACCAATTACGTCAAGCGCTTCGGCGCCGCACAGCGCAACGACGCGCTCTACAGCTCGATCAGCGAGGGTAAGCGTTTCTCCGGGATGGAGCACTGGTTACCGCTGTTCTACGAAAAGCTCGACACGCTGTTCGACTATTGCCACGGCTTTCCGATGGTTCTCGACCACCTGGCGCTCGAAGCGGTCGGCGAGCGACGCGAGACGATCGGCGATCACTACGAGTCACGCAAACGCAATGCCGGCGAGGCCAGCGGGGAGTCCATTCCCTACCATCCGGTCGATCCGGACGATCTTTATCTGTCGGAGGACGAACTGGCCGGCGGTCTGGCCATCGCCGACCCGATCCGCCTGTCGGCCTATGGCGCGAGCGACGCCGCCAATCATGTCGTCTTCAATCTCGAGATCAGCCGAGGCCGCAATTTCGCTGCGGAGCGCGCAAGCGGCGACGTCAACGTCTTTCAGGCGGCGGTCGATCATATCGGCCGGCTGCGCGCCGACGGCAAACGCGTGCTGCTGGCGGCCTGGAGCGAGGGCTCGCGAGAGCGCCTCAGCCAAGTCGTCGAGGAACACGGGCTCGAAGGCCTGAAGCCGGTCGACAGCCTCAAGCAGATGAACGAGGCGCCCAAGAACCTCGTCGCGACGGCCGTCCTCGGCATCGAGGCGGGCTTCGAGACCCCCCATCTCGCCGTCGTCGGCGAACAGGATATTCTCGGCGACCGGCTGGTGCGGCGGGGCCGCAAAAAGCGCGCCAAGAATTTCATCGCCGAGGTCTCCGGCCTCGACGAGGGCGATATCGTCGTTCATGTCGATCACGGCATCGGCCGCTTCGTCGGCCTGAAGACCATCGAGGCGGCGGGCGCGCCGCACGATTGTCTGGAACTGCGCTATGCCGGTGAGGACCGGCTGTTCCTCCCGGTAGAGAATATCGAGCTTTTGTCGCGCTATGGCGGCGAGGGCTCCGAGGCAATGCTCGACAAGCTTGGCGGCGGCGCTTGGCAGGCGCGCAAGGCCAAGCTGAAGAAGCGTTTACTCGACATGGCGGACGGGCTGATCCGCATCGCCGCCGCGCGGCAGATGCGCGGCGCGCCGAAGCTGCTGCCGCCGGAAGGTCTCACTGACGAATTCGCCGCACGTTTCCCCTATGAGGAAACCGAGGACCAAATGAACGCCATCGACGCGGTGGCCGACGATCTGGCACTCGGGCGGCCGATGGACCGGCTGATCTGCGGCGACGTTGGCTTCGGCAAGACCGAAGTGGCGATGCGCTCGGCGTTCATCGCGGCGATGAACGGCCTGCAGGTCGCCGTCGTCGTGCCGACGACGCTGCTGGCCCGCCAGCACTTCAAGACCTTCGCGGAACGCTTCCGCGGCCTGCCGCTGAACGTCGCGCAGGCCTCGCGGCTGGTGACGTCGAAGGAGCTCGCGGCGACCAAGAAGGGCGTCACCGAAGGCACCGTCGATATCGTCGTCGGCACGCACGCGCTACTCGGCAAGGCGATCAGCTTCAAGAATTTGGGGCTGCTGATCATCGACGAGGAGCAGCATTTCGGCGTCAAGCACAAGGAGCGGCTGAAAGAGCTGAAATCCGACGTTCATGTGCTGACGCTGTCGGCGACGCCGATCCCGCGCACCTTGCAGCTGGCACTGACCGGCGTTCGCGAACTGTCGCTGATCACCACGGCGCCGGTCGACCGCATGGCGGTGCGTACCTTCGTGTCGCCCTTCGATCCGCTGGTCGTGCGCGAGACCTTGCTGCGCGAGCGCTATCGCGGTGGGCAGAGCTTTTATGTGTGTCCGCGCGTCTCCGATCTGGCCGACGTGAAGGCGTTTCTCGATTCGGAAGTGCCGGAGCTGAAGGTGGCCGTCGCCCACGGCCAGATGGCGGCGGGCGAACTCGACGATATCATGAACGCCTTCTACGAGGGGCAGTACGACGTACTGCTGTCGACAACGATCGTCGAATCCGGTCTCGATATCCCATCGGCCAATACGATGATCATCCACCGGGCCGACATGTTCGGCCTGTCGCAGCTTTACCAGCTTCGTGGCCGCGTCGGCCGCTCCAAGGTGCGCGCCTACGCGTTGCTTACCATTCCGGCGAACAAGACCCCGACCAAGGGCGCCGATCGCCGGCTCAAGGTCCTGCAATCGCTCGATACGCTCGGTGCCGGATTCCAGCTGGCCTCCCACGACCTCGACCAGCGCGGCGCTGGCAATCTACTCGGCGACGAGCAGTCCGGCCACGTCAAGGAGGTGGGCTTCGAACTCTACCAGCAGATGCTGGAAGAGGCGGTCGCGGAGATGAAGGGGGAAGAGCTGGAGAGCGACGGCCAATGGTCGCCGCAGATCGCGCTTGGCACTGCGGTGATGATCCCGGAAGGCTACGTGCCCGATCTTCAGCTTCGCATGACACTCTACCGGCGGCTGGCGGACCTCTCCGACGCGCGTGAGATCGACGCCTTCGGTGCCGAACTGATCGACCGCTTCGGGCCTCTGCCGGCCGAAGTCGAACATCTCCTCAAGGTGGTGTTCATCAAGTCGCTGTGTCGCAAGGCCAATATCGAGAAGCTCGACGCCGGGCCGAAGGGCATCGTCATCACCTTCCGGGACAAGACCTTTCCCAACCCCGGCGCGCTCGTCCGCTATATCGCCGAGCAGGGCGCGTCGGCGAAGATCCGCGCTGATCAGTCGGTCGTCCTCATCCGCGACTGGCCGACGCCGGACAAGCGGCTCAACGGCGCGGCGACGGTGGCGACCCAGCTGGCGCGATTCGCGGACGAGGTGCAGAAAAAAGCGGCGTGACGGAGAGCGCCGGATTCCCGCAACCTCTTCCACAATTTGGCCGTCTGGGCGGGCGAAGGCGCAAGGATGATCAAAAATCTCCTCTCGCTCTCTCGGCCGGCCGTCAGGCCGCGTCTTTTCGTCGCGATCGCTGTTTCCCTCACGGTGGCGTCCTCCGCGCACGCCCAGGAGGTCGGAGCTGACGGCCTCGTCGATGCCGATCTCGCAACGCTGGTCGTGATCGAGGACCGTTTGAACGCCGCTGACATTTGCCAGCCGCTCCAGTTCGATCTGCGCACGGTTTCATCGCTCGTCGGCTTGCCGATTCCCGCCTTCATTCCGATCGACACGAACCTACGATGGGACCAGAGTCGCCACCGGATGACGCGTTTCGCATCGACGCCAACCGATGTCGTCCTGGATTTCCGGATGGGGTGCCAACCGAGCACCAATGGCGCGGTTCTCGACTATCTGGGCCTGTCGCCCGACAAGGTTCGGCTCGACGACGCGGTGTCCTGCAAGGGCAGGCGGATAGCAGACGGAGACCTCGATACGCTGGTCTGCACGGTAGAGGGCAAGGTCGGCAAGCTTCTCGCCAAGACTATCATCGGCCTGTCCGACAAGATCGGACGGCTCTTGCCGATGCAGTTGGCCGTTGCGGTCCCCGCCACTCCAACGCAGACGACTGTGCCGGATACCCGGACCGACGCGCCACTCGGTGCCAGCGATCCGGTCGACACCGCCGTGTCGCCGACCGCCGATACCGCGAAGAAGACGCCGACGGCGCCTCGGCCGTCAGACGAAGAGCGATAGCGACCGCCCCAGGGCGCGCTACTTTGCGTCCGGCGCCTTCCAGAAGGTCGGCAGCTGATAGCCGTAGAGCGGTGTCGTGTCGGGGTGCTGGATAAACTTCCAGCGCGCGAGCCACTGCTCCGGCAGGTGGAACAGCGGCACGACGTAGTGTCCCGAAATCAGCACCCGGTCATAGGCGCGCACCGCATCCACAAACGCCTCGCGGCTGCGCGCCGAGACGATCTCGTTGATCAGCTTGTCGAGGGCCGGGTCGGCGACGCCGGCGAAGTTGAACGTGCCGTTGGCATCCTTCGAGATCGATCCCCAGCGATAGACCTGCTCGGCGCCCGGCGACAGCGAGGCGCTGTAGGTCGCGATGATCATGTCGAAGTCGTAAGCTGATTTACGCGCCTGATACTGGGCGTCGTCGACTTGCCGAACCGTCGTCTGGACGCCGATGCGGTCGAGGGTCCGCTTGTAGGCGAGCGCGATCCGCTCCTGTTCCGGCGATTGCACCAGAACCTCGAACGACAACGGCTTGCCGTCGGGACCGACGAGCGAGCGCCCCTCGAAGCGGTAGCCCGCTTCCTGGAAAGCCTTGGCCGCAGACTGGAGTACCTTGCGGTCGCTGCCGCTGCCATCGGTCACCGGGGGCGCATAGGTTCCGTCCATGACGTCCGGATCGATCTGATTGGCATAGTCCGCAAGCAGCGCCTTTTCGGCATCGGATGCCGGATTGCCGGCGCTGGACAGCTCGGAATTCTGGAAGAAGCTCCCCGTCCGTTTGTAGGCGTCGTAATAGAGATTGCGGTTGGCCCATTCGAAGTCGAACAGCATCGACAGCGCCTTCCGGACCGCGCGATGCTCGAAAACCGGCCGGCGGGTGTTGAATACGAAGGCCAGCATGTTCGACGGTGCGCCGGAGGTGAAGGTCTCCATCACCACGTCGCCGTTCGTCACCGCGGGAAAATCATAGGCGGTGCGCCAATGGTTCGGGTCGCCCTCGATATAGACGTAGGATAGACCCTTCTTGAACGCCTCGAACTGGGCGTTGGAGTCGCGAAAATACTCGATGACGATCGTGTCGTAATTGTCGATGCCCTGCTTGATGGGTAGGTCGCGGCCCCAATAATCAGGGTTCTTCCTGTAGGTGATGCGCTGGCCGGGCTCGACCTTTTCGATCAGATATGGCCCCGAGCCGGTCACCGGCTCCAATGTCGTCTGCTCGAACGTGCTGCGATCGAAGGCATGCTCGGGCAGTACCGGCAGCCCCGATATGAGAAGCGGCGTTTCGCGGTCAGCGGTCTCGTCGAAAGTGAAGCGGACGCCGTTTGCGCCGACCTTCTCGATCTTGACGGCTGGCCGCAGCCAGTTGGCGTACATCGGCCGGCCGTGTTCGCGCAGCATCTCAACGGTGAACAGCACGTCCTCCGGCCGGACCGGCTCGCCATCGGAAAATTTCGCCGCCGGATTGAGCTGGAATTCCACGAAGCTGCGCTCGGCGTCGGTCTCGACGGTTTCGGCAAGCAGTCCGTACATGGTGAAGGGTTCGTCGGCCGAGCGCTGCATCAGAGGCTCGAAGACCAGATTGCCGAACTCCTTGTCGAACCAGATGCCCCGCGCGGTGGTCAGCGCGCCGCGCACGATCACCGGGTTGAGATTGTCGAAGGTCCCGAAAACGCCGTAGCGCATCGTGCCGCCCTGCGGCGCGTCCGGGTTCACAAAGGGCAGGCGCTCGAAATCCGCGGGCAGGGCCGGCTCACCCTGCATGGCGATGGCATGCTGCGGTTCGGCCGAACCGGGCACGGTGAACGCCGCGAGAAGAGCCCCGACGGCCAGCGTCAGGAAGCTCGCGCGGCACTTGGCTGAAAAAAGGATCTGCATGCGGATGGACGAGCTCCCGATGGTTGTCTGCGTCTCGCGATTCTAACGGCAAACCCCTGTCTTGCCTACCGCGACAACGGCGGGTGCAGCGCAATCGAGGCCTTCAAACGGCCGCATTTGCGAAACAGGGCGTTGGCCGCTAAGGAACATTGTTTCCCGATTTTGTTTATGCCGAGAGGATTTGAGGCCTGTGACGCACCGTTTGTCGAACGCTTCCACCACGCTGCTCGCCGCCGGGCTGGTCGGACTTGCGACGCTTGCCGTCGGCGTTTCAGGGGCGAACGCCCAGGACGCCAAGCCCGCCACCGGCCAGGCGCCGGCTGCCAACCCCGCACAAGCCCAGGCGATTCCCGCCGAATGGTTCAAGGTCTGCTCGACCCAGGGTGAAAACGAAATCTGCAACACCCAGTACACGATGATCGCCGATACGCGGCAGTTGATCACCGCGGTCAACCTGATCAACGTCAAGGGCAAGGTGAACCAGAAGGTCATCCAGGCCGTGGTCCCGACCGGACGGGTCATTCCCGCTGGCGTTCAGATGAAGGTCGACGACGAAAAGCCGCAGACCCTGAACTACTCGGTCTGCTTCGCCGACCGCTGCATCGCCGAGGCTGAACTGACAGATGCCCTGGTTGCTTCGATGAAGCGCGGCAAGCAGATGACGGTGACATCGATCAACTTCCAGCGCCAGGCCAATCCGATCCCGATCAGCCTGTCCGGATTCACCCAGGCCTTTGACGGGGCTCCCAAGGCTGAGCCGGAGCTGGCCCAGCGCCAGAAGGAACTGAACGAGGCTCTGAAAAAGCAGGCCGACGAGCGGCGCAAGAAGTTCGAGGATGCCCAGAAGGCGGCCAAGGACAACACCGGCGAGGCCAAGCCCGCCGCGCAATAGGCAAGGCCTACCTCGCGGGGCCATTTCCGAAAGATCAAACGGCGGCGTCAGCCGCCGTTTGCTTGTCCGCGCGCGACACGCCGTCTTGCGACCGCGGCAGGTTCAATTGCGGTGGGCACCTTTCAGTTGGTACGAACCATCGATGGGGCCATCGAAGATCTCGCCGATCTGAGGATGGCGAACCGGGACCCCGGTCTCATCGGGCAGGAGGTTCTGCTCCGAGACATAGGCGATATATTCGCTCTCCGCGTTCTCGGCGAAGAGATGATAGAATGGCTGGTCCTTGCGCGGACGCACGTCCTCTGGGATCGAGTTATACCATTCTTCGGTATTGTCGAACTCTGGATCCACGTCGAAAATGACACCGCGGAACGGATACATGCGATGGCATACGACTTGTCCAATGAAGAAGCGGGCAGTTTGCATCAAATTCACGACTCCCTTAAGGGACCGGCAATAGCCAATCTGGAAGCGACAACGCAAGCGCGTCCGTCTCTGCCGCCGACGAACCGCCCACCGATGACGCTTTCTCTCACACCCCGGACTGCCCGTTGATCGCGATCGTCGGCCTGATCTCGCCGTTCTTCGGCCTGATCGCGCTCGGCTTCGCCACCGGTCGGATCGTCCGTCATCCGGTCGACGGGCTCGCCTGGCTCAACGTCTTCATCATCTATATCGCGCTCCCGGCGCTGTTCTTCCAGCTTTTGTCGAAAACGCCGGTCGAAAAGCTCGCTAGCGGGGGATTTATCGTCGCGACGACGCTGGCGACGTTCGTCATCTTCGCCTTGGGCTTCGCGCTGGCGTTGGCGAGAACGCGGGGCGACATTCCCGTCGCGACGATTCAGGGGCTCGCTGGGGCCTATGGCAATATCGGTTATATGGGGCCGGGACTGGCCCTTGTCGCCATCGGCCCGGAAGCCGCGGTTCCGGTGGCACTCATCTTTTGTTTCGATAATACCCTGCATTTCACCATGGCGCCGCTGATGATGGCGCTGGGCGGCGATCGCAAGGGATCATCGGCGAAGATCGCGCTCGGCGTAGTGGTCAAGATCGTCACACATCCGTTCATCATCGCGACCGCCCTCGGGGTCGCCGCCGCCATCGTCGGGGCCACGCCGCCGGAGCCTGTGGACCGCTTCCTCCAGCTTCTCGCCAACGCGGCGGCGCCCTGCGCGCTATTCGCGATGGGGGTGACGCTGGCGCTGCGGCCATTGAAACGGGTGCCGGTGGAACTTGGCTATATCGTGCCGATCAAGCTCGTGCTGCATCCGCTTGCCGTGTGGCTGCTGCTGGGATTGTTCGGCAACTTCGACCCGGTCTGGGTGAAGAGCGCGATCCTCCTCGCCAGCCTGCCGACGGCGACCAACGTTTTCGTCATCGCGCAGCAATACGGCGTATGGGTCGAGCGCGCCTCGGCCTCGGTCCTGGTGACCACGGTGTTCTCCGTCGCCTCGGTCACGCTGTTGCTCTTCCTGATTTCCTCAGGGATCGTTCCGGCCGATCCCTTCGCGTAGTGATCGGGAAACCCCGGCGAGGCCTGCGCCGGGCGACAAACCCTCCCGCATGGCGAACTGGCGCAGAAGCGGAACGCTCCGCATAGCGGCCAGTCCCACGGTCCGCGCGAGCTGCGTGGGCAGGAAGTCGGCGAGAAGCGAGCGGTTGAGAAGATCGACCCCGACGGTGCGCGAGCGGACGTCGGCCCGGCGGGCCGCTTCGTAACGCGACAGCGCCCCTCGCTGACCGGGATCATCGCGGCTTTCGGTGGCGAAACGGACGATCGCCTCGCAATCCCGCAAGCCGAGATTGAGTCCCTGCGCCCCGATCGGCGGAAAGGCATGGCCCGCTTCTCCGACGAGAGCGAGGCGTTCGCCGGTCATCCGGTCGACCGACGCACCGGATAGCGGAAAGCGCTGGATGGGCTCCTCGATTTCGACCGAACCGAGGATCGAATGCATCTTGTCCTCGACCATGCGCGCGAGACGATCCGGCTTCAGGTCGACATAGAGTTCGGCGAGTTCGGGCTCCTCGACCCACACGAGGGAAGAACGCCGGCCGGGCAGCGGCACCTGCGTGAACGGGCCGGCCCGCGTGTGGAATTCCGTCGAGACGGAATGATGATCGAGGCGATGGCGAAAGTTGAAGACGAGGGCGCTCTGCGGATATGTCCATTGCCGGACGCCGATTCCGGCTGCCTCGCGCATTGGCGAGCGTCGTCCGTCCGCCGCAACGACCAGATCGACGCAATAGGACCTGCCATCTTCGAGCGTCACCACGGCCCGGTCGCCTTCGATCGTGTAGCCCCGTGCGGCCGTCTCCCGAACCTCCAGCTTCGGCGCCCCCGCAACGCCCTCGCTGAGCGCCGCCTGGAGATCGGCGTTGAGAACATTGTAGCCGAATGAGGTCAGGCCGATTTCGCTGGCGCGGAACTCTACGACCGGCGCGCGAAACAGGCGTTTGGTGTCGTCGATGAGCCGCATCACCGCCAAGGGCGCCGCTTTCGGGCCGAGCCGATCCATTACGCCCAGACTGGACAAAAAGGCGACAGAATCGCCCAAAAGCGCGGTGCTGCGCCCATCCGGCGCCGACTTCGGCGCGATCATCACGGTGTCGAAGCCGGCGGCGGCAAAAGCCAGCGCGGTGGCGGTTCCCGCCAATCCGCCTCCGACGACGGCGATCTCTCTACGCTCTGTGGCCACTGGCACAATCTCCCGCCGTTTATCCGGTGAAATGGTCGGAAACCGCGAGCGGTGTCGCTCGTTTCGCTTGGATTCCCGACATACGCCGGTTACAGCGGATGGCAATGGTCGTTGGCCGAGGGGCGGCGAAAAGCGACAGCGCAGCGTGGGGATTTATGGCAGACGAAGTCACCGCCTTCGATAAATGGCGCGCCTTCGGCGTGCATCTTTTGACCGCCAGCGGTGCCTTCCTCGCGTTCATGTCGGTCATTGCGGCGGCGGAGCAGCGCTGGGTAGCGATGTTCGGTTGGTTGGGCTTCGCGCTGTTCGTCGACGGGATCGATGGACCGCTGGCCCGGCGGATCGAGATCAAGCGGGTGCTACCCAATTGGTCGGGGGATCTCCTCGATTCGATCATCGACTATGCGACCTTCGTGATGATTCCGGCCGTCGCGCTCTATCTATCGGGCATGATCGGCCGGCCATGGTCGTTCGTCGCCGCGGCGCTGATCGTCATCTCCAGCGCGATCTATTATGCGGACCTCCGCATGAAGACGAAGGACAATTTCTTTCGCGGATTTCCGGTCGCCTGGAACATGGTCGTCTTCACGTTTTTCGCCATCCAGCCGAACGAGTGGACCGCCTTCGCCTTCGTGGTCTTCTGCTCCACGGCGACGTTCCTGCCGATCAAGTTCCTGCATCCGGTTCGCGTCGAACGGTTGCGTGGCGTCAATCTCGGCGTCTTCGCCGTGTGGTCGGTGCTCGGGCTTGCCGCGCTATTTTCCGACTTCGCGCCGCTGTGGTGGATCAAATGGGGACTTGTCGCCTCCGGGCTCTATCTGTTCGCCATCGGCGGCGTTCTCCAGATCATCGACCGGCTGCGGGGCGTTTCGCACGATTAAGAGTTAGGGGAGTGAAGCATGAGTAAGGCAATCGTCGTTCACGAAGTAGGTGGCCCGGAAGTCCTGAAGTGGGAGGATCACGATCCGGGTCGGCCGGGTCCCGGCCAGATCCTGGTCAATCAGAAGGCGGCCGGCCTCAACTTCATCGACGTCTATTTCCGCACCGGCGTCTACAAGTCGCCGACCATGCCCTTCGTTCTCGGCAAGGAGGGCGCGGGCGTCGTCGCCGAAGTCGGGGAGGGGGTCGACCGCTTCCAGGTGGGTGACCGCGTCGCCTATAACGGCGTCACCGGCAGCTATGCCGAACGGCTCGTGACCGAGGCGGACAAGGCCGTGAAGCTGCCCGACTCGATCGACTTCAAGACCGCCGCGGCGACCATGCTGAAGGGCATGACGGCGGAATATCTTCTGCGGCGGACCTTCAAGGTAGGGCCGGACACGGTCCTTCTGTTCCACGCCGCAGCCGGCGGTGTCGGCCTGATCGCCGGACAATGGGCCAAGCATCTCGGCGCGACCGTGATCGGAACAGCCGGCACGCCGGAAAAATGCAAACTGGCCCGCGAGAACGGCTGCGACCATGTGATCAACTACCGCGAGGAGGATTTCGTCGAACGAGTGAGGGAGATCACCGACGGACGCAAATGCGACGTCGTCTACGATTCGGTCGGCAAGGACACCTTTCCGGGAAGCCTCGATTGCCTGAAGAATCGCGGCCTGTGGGTCGCCTTCGGCCAGTCCTCCGGCAAACTGCCCGATATCGACCTCGGCATTCTCAACCAGAAGGGATCGCTCTACGCGACCCGGCCGAGCCTGTTCGGCTACAACACCAATCGCGAGGAACTCGACGCCTCGGCCAAGGCGCTGTTCCACGTCATCGAGTCGGGCGTGGTCAAGATCACCATCGGCCAGACCTATCCGGTGTCCGAGGCGGCCCAGGCGCACCGCGATCTCGAGGCGCGGAAAACCACCGGCGCGACCGTCTTGACGATCTAGCTGTTTGCTTCCGGATCAAGGGCGCCGTCGCGAAAGATTTGCGGCGGTGCCACTTCGGTCCGGACGCCTTGCATACGACGCAACGGGGGTCGCCAAAACTGAATCCCCGCGCGCTGGAGCGATCCGATGTTCGACCTCATCGTCACCAACGCCAATCTGCCCGATGGCCGCACCGGAATCGACATCGCGGTTCGCGACGGCCGGATCGCCGCCGTCGAACGCGGCATCGGTGCCGAAGCCGCCGAGACGATCGACGCCTCCAATCGCCTGGTCTCGCCGCCCTTCGTCGATCCGCATTTCCACATGGATGCGACTTTGTCCTTGGGTCTGCCCCGGATGAACCGATCCGGAACGCTGCTGGAGGGCATCGCGCTGTGGGGCGAGTTGAAGCCGCTCCTGACCCGCGGGGCTCTGGTCGAGCGGGCGCTGCGCTACTGCGATCTCGCCGTTGCGCAAGGCCTGCTCGCCATCCGCAGCCATGTCGACGTCAGCGACCCGCGTCTCGTCACTGTCGAAGCGCTGCTTGAGGTCAGGGACCGGGTCAAACCCTATCTCGACCTACAACTCGTGGCTTTTCCGCAGGATGGCTATCTGCGCGCGCCCGGCGCCGCCGACGCGCTCGCCCGCGCTCTGGACATGGGCATTGATATCGTCGGCGGCATCCCGCATTTCGAGCGAACGATGGCGGAGGGGGCGGCCTCGGTCGCGGCGCTCTGCCGGATCGCCGCAGAGCGGGGCCTTTCCGTCGACATGCATTGCGACGAATCCGACGACCCGCTGTCCCGCCATGTCGAGACCCTGGCGGCCGAAACGATCCGGCACGGGCTTCAGGGCCGGGTCGCCGGCTCACATCTCACCTCCATGCATTCGATGGACAATTATTACGTCTCGAGGCTGATCCCCTTGATCTACGAAGCCGGAATGCACGTCATTCCCAACCCGCTGATCAATATCACGCTGCAGGGCCGGCATGACAGCTATCCCAAGCGCCGCGGGATGACCCGCGTGCCGGAACTGATGGCCGCCGGGATCAACGTCGCCTTCGGCCACGACTGCGTGATGGACCCCTGGTATTCCCTCGGCTCCGGCGACATGCTCGAGGTCGCGCACATGGCCATCCATGTCGGCCAGATGACCTCGCGCGATGCTATGCGCGCCTGCTTCGACGCGGTCACCGTCAATTCCGCGCGGGTCATGGAACTCGACGGCTATGGCCTCGCTGTCGGCAACCATGCCGATTTTGTCGTCTTGCAAGCGGCGAACCCGATCGAGGCCATCCGCCTCAAGGCGCATCGGCTGGCGGTCGTGCGTCGCGGCAGGATCATCGCCCGATCGGAGCCACGGGTGAGCCAATTGTTCCTCGACGGCCGCGAAGCAATTGTCGATGCCGCCACCTACGCACCGCAGGCGCTGATGCAACCCTACCGGCGCGGTGAGCGCTGACCGAAGCCCGGCTGACGGGTGTCGCTGGCCCACAGTTCAGCTTCGATGGGTCTCGGCCGAGGGGAGATCGCGCGCCGAAGTCCGGACTTGCAATGAGATAGTTTAACTATAAAATATCTTGTGCGACGGCCCGTTCGACCCGACAGGAGAGAGCCCATGCGTATCACCGTGATCGGTGGCGGTCCTGGTGGCCTCTATTTCGCGCTGCTGACCAAGAAGCGGCGACCGGACTGGTCGGTCGAAATCTACGAGCAGAACCGTGCCGACGACACGTTTGGCTTCGGCGTCGTATTCTCCGACGAAACGCTGCACGAGTTCCTGTCGCGCGATCGCGAATCCTTCAATCGCATCCGCACCGAATTCGCCTATTGGGACGACGTGGCAATCCACAAGCAGGGCACCGAGATGCGCTGCGCCGGCAACGGCTTTGCCGGCATCTCGCGGATGAAGCTTCTCGCCATCCTGCAGCAGCGCTGCCGGGAGGAGGGGGTGGGCCTGCACTTTTCCGAGGCAGTTCCGCCGGAAGAGATCGCGACGCGCTTCGCCGATTCCGATGTCGTCGTCGCCGCGGATGGCGTGAACTCGCGCATTCGCGAGCACTTTCGTGAGGCCTTCCAGCCCGAGTTGACGATCAAGTCGAACCGCTTCTGCTGGATGGGCTCCACCCGGCCGATGGACGAGTTCAACTATTTCTTCCGCGAGACCGAGCACGGCATCGTCTGCGCCCACTGCTACCAGTACGAACCGGGTCGCTCGACCTGGGTGTTCGAGATGGATGAGGCCTGCTTTCAGGGCCTCGGCTTCTCGGAGACCGACGAGGAGGATTCCCGCGCCAAGCTCGAAGCGCTCTACGAGGAAGAGCTGGAGGGGCACGGTCTGTTGCTCAACCGTTCGCAATGGCGCCGGTTTCCCCGCATTTTTTGCCATCGCTGGTCGCACGAGAACATCGTGCTGCTCGGCGATGCCAAGGCCTCGGCGCATTTTTCGATTGGCTCGGGCACCAAGCTCGCCATGGAATGCGCGATCTCCCTGTCCGATGCGGTCGTCGACCACGGCGAAACGAGCGTCGAGGCGGCGTTCGCGACCTATGACGCGGAGCGGCGCACGCCCTGCCAGATCATCCAGCACAATGCCGACGTGTCGCTCGCCTGGTTCGAGCATATGAACCGCTCCTGGGACATGAGCCCGGAGCAGTTCTCGATGGTCGTCATGTGCCGGGCGAAGTCGATCACCTACGACAATCTGATCGTCCGCGATCCTCGCTTCGTCGAGCAGGTCGACACCGCCTATTACGAACAACTTTATCGCGAGACCGGCGACGATTACCGCGACACCCGACCGACGCCGATGTTCACGAAATTCCGCCTCCGCGACATGGAGATTCAGAACCGCGTGGTGATGTCGCCGATGGCGCAATATTCGGCCGACGCCAATGGCAATCCAACCGACTGGCACTTCGTCCACTACACGTCACATGCCCTCGGCGGTCCTGGCCTCGTCTTCACGGAGATGACCTGTCCGTCGGCCGACGCGCGGATCACGCCGGGCTGCACCGGACTGTGGACCGACCACCACGAGGCCGAGTGGAAGCGGATCGCCGACTTTGTCCATACTCACACGACAACGAAGATGGTGATGCAGCTCGGCCATGCCGGTCGCAAGGGCTCGACCCAGCTCGGCTGGGAGAAGATGGACCGGCCGCTCGCGGACGCGGCGAAGAACTGGCCGATCTATTCGGCCTCGCCGATCCCTTATTTCGAGGGTGTCAGCCAGGTTCCGGCGGAACTCGACCGCGAAACGATGGACCGCATCCGGGACGATTTCGTCCAGGCGACGAAGCGGGCCGAGCGGGCCGGCTTCGACATGGTCGAGCTCCATTGCGCCCATGGCTATCTGCTCGCCTCGTTCCTCTCACCGCTGACCAACACGCGCCAGGACGCCTATGGCGGGGCGATCGAGAACCGGCTGCGCTATCCGCTGGAGGTGTTCGAGGCGATGCGCGCAGTCTGGCCGGCGGAAAAGCCGATGTCGGTGCGCATTTCCGCGACCGACTGGCAGGAAGGGGGTATCGACGAAGCCGACAGCGTCGCGATCTCCAAAGCCTTCGCCGAGGTCGGCTGCGACCTCATCGACGTTTCAGCCGGGCAGACGGTCGCCGACCAGACTCCGATCTATGGCCGGATGTTCCAGGTGCAGTTCGCCGAGGCGATCCGCAACGTGCCGAAGCTGGCCGTGATGGCCGTCGGCGCGATCACCGAGCCCGCGCAGGTCAACACGATCCTGCACACGCGCCGCGCCGATCTCGTCGCGCTCGGCCGGCCGCATCTATGGAACCCGTATTTCACCCGCGAGGCCGCCGCCTGGTACGACGCGCGCAACCAGCACTGGCCGAAGCAGTATCTTGCCGGACGTGACCAGGCGCATCGCGAACTGGCGAAAAAGCGCGAGCAGGACATTGAAACCCGGCGCAAGGCGCGCCCACGGCCGCACGACGCCGAGGCTCCGGCGGGCACCCTCCGGCGCGAGGCGGCGGAGTAGGGGGCACGGCCCGTCCTTTTCTGCTCACATCGTGCCGTTAGGTCGAACACGGTCGCCATCCCCAAACGCGCGTCATCCTCGGGCTTGACCCGAGGACCCATTCCAGACCGTCGCCACCGCCAAACCGTTGCAATTCAACGCCTTTAGCGCTCTCCGCGCAAAAAGTCTCTCCCCGTCTTCCACGCCCCGCTTATCCTTTGCCCATCGCCCTCGCGGGAACACGGGTCATGAACCGGATGCGCGTGGAGGGGGACGGTGCCGGATGGGTTGCGCTGCGGTGGCGCGGCTGGGTGATGAACCCCCACATCCGGGCCCTTTGCAGACCGGCCTCGCACACAGCGGGGCGTCGGGTCCGGGGCAAGCAGCCGGCGGGCGCATGGCAAGCGTCACCCACTCATCAGCATAGCGACGTTCGCCATGCGTCCGCTTCCCGATCCTTCGCCCCGACAACCGGGCGCGAAGACGAAGGCGCCGAAGACGCAGGCGCTTGGCCATTTTTTCAAGGAGCCCTGACCATGACCAAATCCGCTCCGGCTGGCGCCTCAGCCGAACGCCTTGAAGGCGACCAGCGTGAATGTGTCGGCGACCCCCTCGGTCACTTGCAGCCGCTCGGTGACGAAATGGCCGATGTCCTGGTCGTCGCTGAGATAGAATTTGGCGATCAGGTCGTAATGGCCGGAGGTGGAGAACACCTCCGAAATTTCCTCGATGTCCTGGATGAGGCTGTCTGCGACTTTGTAGGCCATGCCGGGCTGGCATTTGAACTGGACGAAGATCGGTTTCATGAAGGCTCCTGCCGGGGCGGGCGGCGGTGGTTCGTTTGTCTGGACGTGACGGTTTCAGGAGTTCGGGGCACCCGTCAAGATCGCGACGAGTTCGCTCGCCGGATCGCCGAGTTCGTCGATGACATCGAAATGATGCTGTCCCGGCCGTTCGACTGCTCGCGTCCGCACGCCGAAACCATGCCAGACATTGGCGAGCAGCGCGTTCTGACGGCGAAATTCGTCAAGCTCGGCGCGACCGACGAGACAGGTGATATCGATATTCGCGCGCGGCTCCAAAAGCGCAGGGCTCTCGGCACGTGCCTCGGCAAGATCGAGCTGGAGGATGTCGTTCATGCCGGCCGCGAGCAGCGGGCGAAGGTCGTGAACGCCGCTGATCGAAACGGTGCGGTCGATGCGGTCTGCTGTGGCACGCGCGATCGGCGCGTCGATGCAGAGCATGCGCGAGACGAGATGGCCGCCCGCCGAATGACCGCAGAGGCGGATCGGCCCGGGAATCTCGCCGGCAACGTGGTCGAGGAACGCGCCGATTTCGCGTGTGATCGCGCCGATCGTCGCGTCGGGGCAGAGCGTATAGCTCGGCATAGCGACCGCATGGCCGCGCTGCAGCGCCCCTTCGGCCAGATGCGACCAGACCGATTTGTCGAAGGCTTTCCAGTAGCCACCATGGACGAAGACGATGAGACCGATCGGAGCCGTGTCCGGGAGAAACAGATCGTACAGGTTGCGCGGCGCTTGGCCATAGACGCGATCGAGCCGGGCGCGTCCGGCCGAAGCGAGATGTTCCCGGAAGGCCGCGGCCGCGGCTGCCCACCGTGGCGGATAGGACTGCGATCCGACGATCGCCGCACTGTTGGCATAGGCCGCGTCGAAGTCGGTCAACGGCTCGGCGCCGGGCTGCCAGAAACTCTGCGTCATGTGGCGTCGTGATCCTTGGTCAGTCCGGCACAATGGCGGTGGCTTCGATCTCGACCAGCGCCTTCGGCTCGACCAGATCGGAGACCTCGACCAGTGCCATCGCCGGGAAGTGGCGCCCCATGACCCGGCGATAGACGGGTCCGAGTTCGGCCAACGAAGCGCGGTAGGTGGGAATGCTCCTGACATACCATGTCAGCCGCGCGATGTGCTCGGCTCCGCCCCCGGCTTCGGATACGACGGCGAGCACATTCTTCAGGGTCTGTTCGACCTGGGCGACGAAATCATCGGGGAATTCCTCATTCTCGTCCCAGCCAATCAGCCCGCCGGTCAGGACCATGTTGCCCCGTCCCATCACGCCGTTGGCGTAGCCTTTTGGCGTCGGCCAACCCGCTGGTTGCAAAGCTGTCAGGCCGCCTTTGGCGGTCGGGCGATTGGATGTCGCGGCTTCGCCGACGATCGGACGGGTCAGGTTCACGCCATTTCTCCCTGGCTGGCTTCCCGTTCCGCCTGCTGGCGCAGTGCGAAGCGTTGCAGTTTGCCCGATTCGGTCTTCGGCAGCGCCTCGACGAAGACTATCGACCGGGGGTACTTATAGGGCGCCAGGTCCTGTTTCACATGGTCCTGCAGCGCCTTGACCAAGGCCGCATCCCCGGCTTGGCCGTCCGCCAGCAGCACATAGGCTTTGACGATACAGCCGCGGTCCGCGTCCGGGGCACCGACGACTCCGGCTTCCGCGACGGCCGGATGCGCGAGGAGCGAGGCTTCGACCTCCGGCCCGGCGATGTTGTAGCCCGAGGACACGATCATGTCGTCGTTGCGCGCCTTGAACCAGAAATAGCCGTCCGCGTCCTCGACATAGGTGTCGCCGGTGATGTTCCAGCCGCTTTGGACATACGCAGCCTGCCGGTCGTCGGCGAGGTAGCGGCAGCCGACCGGACCGCGCACGGCGAGGTGTCCGGGCGTACCGGTCGGGCAGCGCTTGCCGTCGGCGTCGATCACCCGCGCTTCGTAGCCCGGCACCGGTCTGCCGGTGGCGCCCCGCCGGATATCGTCTTCGCGCGCGGCAATGAAGATATGCAGCATTTCCGTCGCGCCGATCCCGTCCATCAGCTTGAGTCCGGTCGCCTTCAACCAAGCCTCATAAGTTGGAGGCGGCAATGTCTCCCCAGCCGAGACGCATTTGCGTAAGGAAGAGAGATCGAACTCCTCGCTCTTGGCCGCGATGGCGCGATAGGCTGTGGGCGCGGTGAAGCAGACGGTCGCGCGATAATCGCCGATCGCCTTGGCGAGATCCAGCGGTGCGGCCTTTTCGATCAGCACGGCCGTCGCGCCAATCCGAAACGGGAACAGGACAACGCCGCCGAGGCCAAACGTAAAGGCGAGGGGAGGAGAGCCGATGAAAACGTCGTCCGCATTCGCCCGTAGCACGTCTTTCGCGTAGCAGTCGCAGATGATGAGAAGGTCCCGGTGATAGTGGATCGTCGCCTTGGGAAGGCCGGTGGTTCCCGATGTGAAGCCGAGAAGGCAGGAGTCGTCCGCCCGTGTCGCCGCCGCGTCGAACCGGTCGGAGACGTTTTCGAGCAGTTCACCCAGCTCTCCGCCCGCTGTTCCGGACCACGTCACGACGCGGGCGAGCACAGGCGACGCGGAGGCGGCGTTATCCATTTCGTCGCTCAGCGATGCATCGCAGAATGCGAGGTCGATCCGCGCCTTGTCGATGATCTTGACGAGTTCCTTGGCCCGTAAGAGCGGCATCGTCGCCACGACGATCCCACCCGCCTTGATCACCGCCATATACAGCGCCACCAGCGTCGGGTTGTTGGCCGAGCGCAGCAGCACTCGGTTGCCGGGGACGAGGCCAAGCTTGCCGACCAGCACATTGGCCATCCGATCGATCAACCGGGCAAGTTCGGCATAGGTCCAGGACACGTCCGGGCCAATCACCGCGACGCGTTCGCCGCGACCCTCGGCAACGTGGCGGTCGACGAGTTCGACCGTGGCGTTTAGTTGCGCCGGGTAGCCGAGTCGGTCGAGATTGATGAAGTCCGGCATCTGGTCAGCCGACGGCAAATTGTCGAGGACGAAGGTGTCGACGTGACACGTGTCGGTCATGGCGTTCTCCTCAAGCAGCTTGCGACAGGAGTTGGCGGGCGATGACGAGTTTCTGGACCTCCGTGGCGCCTTCGTAAATTCGCAGCGCCCGGATCTCGCGATAGAGTGTCTCGGGAACCGAACCGGAACGCACCCCTTCGGCGCCGTGGATCTGTACGGCGCGGTCGATGACCTCTTGTGCGCTTTCGGTCGCCACCATCTTGGCCATCGCGGCTTCGCGCGTGATCCGCGGCGCGCCGGCATCGCGGGTCCAGGCGGCGCGGTAGACGAGGAGAGCGGAGGTATCGATGGCCGTCGCCATCTCCGCCAATGCGGTCTGGGTGAGCGGCAAATCGGCAAGCGGCCCGCCGAAAAGCTGACGGGTACGCGCCCGATCCAGCGTGACGTCGAGGGCGCGGCGAGAAAAGCCGAGCGCGGCGGCCCCAACGGTGGAGCGGAACACGTCGAGCGTCGCCATGGCGATCTTGAAGCCGTCCCCGCCATTGCCGATGCGGTTCGTCACCGGGATGCGGCAGTCGTCGAATGTCAGGCGTGCCAGCGGATGCGGCGCAATCGTCTCCAACCGCTCGGCGATCACCAGGCCGGGCGTGTCGGCCGGCACCGAAAACGCCGAGAGCCCCTTCGCGCCCGGCGCCTCGCCGGTCCGCGCGAAGACCACGTAATGATCGGCGATGCCGCCATTGGAAATCCAGATCTTCTCGCCATCGAGCCGGACCATGTCGTTGCCGGCGGGCGTGGCCTTCAGCGCAATCTGGGCGACGTCCGACCCCGCCTCGGGCTCGGTCAGGGCGAAGGCGGCAATGGTCTCGCCGGCGCGCACGCCCGGAAGAATCCGCCGCTTCAGCTCGTCGGACCCGGAGAGGGTCAGGGCCCCGGTGCCGAGCCCCTGCATGGCAAAGGCGAAATCGGCCAAGCCGTCGTGACGCGCGAAAGTCTCGCGCAGGATGCACAGGCTGCGGACGTCGAACCGCCCGTCCTCCGGCGCGGCATAAGCGAGGAAACCAACCGCGCCCATTGCCTCGACCAGCCGCCGGCAGCTGCCATCGATGTCGTGATGATCGGCGAGAGCGGGCACGTTATCGGCGGCCCAGCGCTCGGCCTCGTCCGCCAGTCGGCGGTGGCGCTCCTCAAAGAACGGCCAGGCGAGGAAGCTCTTGTCCGCCATCGTCTCAGTTTCCCTCGAAGACCGGCTGACGCTTTTCGGCGAAGGCCTCGAAGGCCCGGCGGAAGTCGCCAGTCTTCATGCACAGCGCCTGGGCGATCGCCTCCGCGTCGATGGCCTCGTCGACACCCATCGCCCATTCCATCTGCAGCATCCGCTTGGTCACGGAATTGGCGTAGGTGGGCCCTTCGGTCAGCGCCTTCGCCATCTCCATGGCGGCATCGAGCGCGCCCCCCTTGTCGGCGAGGCGGTTGAAGAACCCCCAGCGCTCGCCCTCTTCGGCACTCATGAAGCGGCCGGTGTAGAGCAATTCCGAGGCGCGGCCCTGGCCGACGATGCGTGGCAGGATCGCACAGGCGCCCATGTCGCACCCGGCAAGTCCGACGCGGTTGAACAGGAACGCGACTTTCGCACCTGCCGCTCCGACCCGCATATCCGACGCCATTGCCATGATCGCGCCGGCGCCAGCGCACACGCCCTCGATCGCGCTGATCACCGGCTGCGGACAGGCCCGCATCTCCTTGACCAGATCGCCGGTCATCGTCGTGAAGGCATGAAGCTGAGAGGCGCTCATTTTGGTCAGCGACTCGATGATCTCGAAAACGTCGCCGCCGCTGGAGAAATTGCCGCCGGCGCCGGTGAGCACGACGGCCGTCACCGTGTCGTCGAAGCGCAGCGCGTGGAAGGTGTCGCGCAGTTCGGCATAGCTCTCGAAGGTCAGCGGATTTTTCCGCTCCGGCCGGTTCAGTGTCACGGTCGCGATCCCGCCCGCGATCGACAGGCGAAAATGCTCCGGCGCGAAGTCGGCGAGTGGCGCGGCGACGGCGTTCTGGCGTTTCATGATGTCTCCCCGCGGACGATCGGCGTCCGTACGCTGTTGCTGACCTTGCGGACTGAGACCTTGAGATCGCCCAGCTGATTCCAGAGTGCCTCCTGCTCGGCCGGAGCAAGTTCCCCGAGCATCTCGGCGATCCAGTTGCCGTGCGCTTCCGCCATTGTCGCGAAAACCGATCGCCCCTTGGCTGTCAGGCGGACACGGACCGCGCGGCGATCGGTCTCGGAGACCTGACGTTCGATGAGGTCTTCCTGGACGAGACGATCGACCAACCCCGTCACATTGCCGTTGGAAACCATCATCCGGCGGGACAGCTCGCCCAAGAGAATGCCGTCCGGCGAACGCTCGAGCTGCGCCATCAAATCGAAGCGCGGAAGGGTGGTGTCGAACTCTTCGCGCAGCCGTTTGCGGATCCTGGCCTCGACCAAATTGGCGCAGGTCAGCAAGCGCAACCAGAGGCGCAATTCGGCGCGGTGGTGTTGCGGACTTTCGCGCACCTTGGATTCGGCATCGATAGGATCGACCGTCTCGCGTCGGGCGTTGCTCACAGCTCACCTCCCGCGACCGCGATCGCCTGTCCGGTGATGGCCGAGGCGCCGGCGCCAGCCAGCCAATGCACACAATCCGCCACCTCGTCGGGACGGATCAGTCGACCGAGAGGATTGGCGCCGGTGAATTCGGCGAGAAGGTCGGCGCGGGCGCGCCCGGTCTTCTCCTCCAGCTGGTCGAGCGACCCCGAAACGAGGTCGGTGTCCGTGTAACCCGGACAGACGGCGTTGACGGTGACGCCGGTCGGCGCGAGTTCCAGCGCCAGCGCCCGGGTAAGCCCAACAACGGCGTGTTTGGCGGCGCAATAGGCCCCAACATAAGGATAGCCCTTGAGCCCGGCGGTCGAGGCAATCGTGACGATCCGGCCGAAACCGCGCTCCTTCATGGCTGGCAGTACCGAGCGTATGGCGGTCAGCACCGGCTCGACATTCAGCGCCATCATCCGGCGTAGCTGATCGACATCGAGCCGGGAGATCGGCGCGGTCTCGGCTCCACCGGCGTTGTTGACCAGGATGTGGATGGGGCCAGAGCGTGTGGTGGCGGTGTCGAGCGCCTGTTCCAAGGCGGCGGCATTGGTGACATCCGCCGCGACCGCGGCGGCGGCGCCAAGTTCGGCGCGGACCTGCTCGGCGCCATCTTGAGAGCGTGCCAGCACTGTCACCGTATCGCCCGAAGCGACAAAGCGCTCGGCAATCGCCCTTCCGATGCCGCGGGAGGCGCCGGTGACGAGGATATGTCGGGGCCGTCGTTCGATGGTCACGGGGATCATCCTGCATCCGGAAACTATTTTAACATTAAACTAATAAATCGGACTTGCAATCGGCATCCTGCATGGCCCGCCCTGTCACGGGACAACACGTCTCAGGCGTTGGCGGCTCTGCGCTCCGTCTGACCGCCGGATTGGGCGGCGAAGCCGGCTTTTCCCGCATAGCCGCTGACGATTGCCTGGCGTTCGGCGCGGCTCAGCACGGAATCAACCTGATCGAAGCCACCGGGCGCCAGCTTCTCGACTTCGTCGATGACCCGCTCGGGGCCGCCCTTGCGGTTGAGTCGCACCACCTCGGCGGTCGTCGGCAGCCGGTCCCGTTCGTATTCCCACAGCGCCTGGCAGGGGTGCTCGGCGCGATGCAAGGCGTCGGCGAGGGAGCGGGCGTCTAGGATCGCCTGCGAGGCGCCGTTGGAGCCGACCGGGTACATCGGATGGGCCGCGTCACCGAGCAACGTGACCCGGCCAAAGGTCCAGCGGGGCAGGGGGTCGCGGTCGCACATCGGATATTCGAAAGCCTGCGGCGTCGCCTCGACGAGCGCGGCGACACCGAAATCGGGAATGGTGAAGCGCTTGGCGTAGGGCAGCACCAGCGAGCGCAACGCCGGTCGCGACCAGCTTTCCTTGGGCGGCGGCGAGGTCTTGCCGTCGGCCATCTTGACGTTGACCACCCAATTCATCAACTGCTTGCCGTTGTCGAGTTCGGCGATGGGATAGAGTACGAATTTGGCACCCATGCCGCCGCCGATCGCCATCGTCCGGCCGTCGTCCCATGAGGTCCATTCGGTCGCGCCGCGCCACATCAGAACGCCGTTCCAGCATGGCGCTCCCTCGTCAGGGTAGAAGTGACGCCGGCCGGCCGAGTGGATGCCATCGGCGCAAACGAGGATGTCGCCCCGCACCGTCGTTCCGGCGTCGCCCTTCACCGCGTCGGTGAAATGCGCAGTCACGCCGCCTTCGTCCTGCATGAACCCGGAAAGGCTCAGCCCAGTCTTTACCGCGTCCGGTCCGAGCCGCTCGATCACAGCGTCGTGGATGACCTTCTGCAGCTTTCCGCGATGGATCGAGAATTGCGGCACCGGATGGCCGGCGTCAATGCCGCGCGGCTCGCGCCAGACCTCCTGGCCAAGGCGATTGTAGTAGACCAGCTCGCGGGTGCGGATGCCGACCTTGTCGAGCGCCGGCAGCAGTCCGACCTCGGCGAGTTCCCGGATCGCATGGGGGAGGGTGTTGATTCCGACCCCTACTTCGCGAACCTCGGAAGAGTGCTCGTAGACCTCGGCCCGGATGCCGCGCTTGTGCAGCATCAACGCGGCGGTCAGCCCGCCGATGCCGGCCCCGACGATGATCACTTTCATGGTCTGTCCTCCAGTCCCGGGGCCGTGTGGATTACTCGGCATCCGGCGGCGGCAGGAAATCCACCTCGTGCTTGGCGGAGATGGCGACGACTTCGGCCGGATCGGCCGCCGGCCCGAGATTGTGTAACGCCCAGAAGAGATCGTAGAGCCGACGCGCCGGCGAAACCCAGAAGAGGCACTTCACGTCGGCATCGCTGCGATTAAAGATACCGTGCGGTATGCCGCGTGGCAGGCGGATCGTGTCACCCGGCTGGGCGAAGGTCTCCTGGCCGTCGAGGACCAGATCCAACCGGCCCTGAAACATGTAGATGAACTCGTCCTGGGTCGGATGGATATGCGGCGGCACGAAGGTGCCGACGGGAAACGTCGCGTGCCAGGACAGCGAACTCTCGCAGTGGTGTTTCGGGATGTAGGTCTGGCCAAGGATGTTCCAGCGGATGCCGTCGATGCCTTCGTCGGCCTTGGTCACCCCGGCGGTCATGATCGTCATCGAATATCTCCCTTCGACGTTGCGAGTTGGTCAGTGTCAAACATGCAGAAACCGGTCCTTGATCTCCGGCGTCGACCTGAGTTCATCCGTCGTTCCGGTCCAGGCGACGCGGCCCTTCTCGATGACGACGTGTCGGTCGGCAAAACGGGCGAGCGCGTCGACGTTCTTGTCGATGACGAGGATCGCCGCCCCGGCATCCTTGATGGCGGCGAGGCAGGTCCAGATCTCCTCGCGAATGAGCGGAGCGAGCCCTTCGGTCGCTTCGTCAAGGACGACGAGCCGGGGATTGGTCATCAGCGCGCGGCCGATCGCCAGCATCTGCTGTTCGCCGCCGGACAGTTGATTGCCCATATTGCGCCGACGCTCCTGAAGGCGTGGGAACAGCCGGTAAATTTTGGTCAGCGTCCATTCGGCGGGCCCCGTACCGGCGCGGTGGGTAGCCACGAGGTTCTCTTCGACCGAGAGCGTCGGAAATATCTGCCGACCTTCCGGCACCAGGCCAAGGCCGTGCTTGGCAATGACGTGGGGCGGGCGCCCGGTGACGTCGCCGCCGTCGATGAGAATTCGGCCGCCGCGCGGCTTCAACAGCCCGAACAGGGATTTGACGGTCGTGGTCTTGCCCATGCCGTTGCGGCCGAGCAGCGTAACGACCTCGCCCGCCGCGACGGTGAGATCGATCCCGAACAGGATGCGGGAGTCGCCATAGCCGCTTTCCAGACCTTCGATCGCCAACATCAGGCGGCCTCCTCTTCGCCGAGGTAGGCACTGCGCACTTCGGGGTCCAGGCGCACCTCCTCCGGGGTGCCGGTGGCGATCAGCCGCCCATAGACGAGAACGCTCACCCGGTCGGCGAGAGCGAACACCGCCTCCATGTCGTGTTCGACGAGAACGACGGTGTGCGTGGACTTCAGCTCCCGCATCAGCGCGACGAGCACAGCGGATTCTTCGTGGCCCGTTCCCGCGAGCGGTTCGTCCAGCAGGAGCAATCGCGCCCCGGTGGCCAAGGCGATCGCGATCTCGAGTTGACGCTTTTCGCCGTGCGACAGGCTGCCGGCGCGGCGGTCCGCCCGGTCGTCCAGACGGACGCGTGCCAGCGCCGCCATCGCCTCGTCGTTGAGCCGGGTTTCGCGCGCCGCCGGCGTGAAGAAGCGGAAGCTCGAGCCCGACCGCGCCTGGACGGCCATTGCGGCGTTTTCCAGGACGGTGAAGCCGTCGAGGATCGAGGTAATCTGGAATGACCGCGCAAGACCACGGTGCACCCGCCCGGCCATGCCGAGCCGGGTGATGTCCTCGCCGGCGAAGTGGACGGTGCCGGAATTACCGCGGAGGTTTCCCGAGAGCTGATGGATCAGCGTCGTCTTGCCTGCCCCGTTCGGTCCGATGATTGCATGGAGTTCGCCGGGTGCGACATCGAGGCTGACATCATCGGTAACAGCGAGCGCACCATAGGATTTTCTGAGATTGCGGACCTCGAGCAACGGTGTCGTCATGACCTCGCCCCCCCGGATAGACGGGAGGCGAAACCGGCGATGCCGCCGCGGGTGAAGAGGACGAGGAGCACGAGGAGAATGCCGAGCCAGAGCTTCCAGTGTTCGGAAAACTGCGCCAGCCAATCCTCCAGCAGCAGAAACGTGATCGCCCCGGCGATCGCGCCGACGAGGGTTCCCATGCCGCCGAAGACGACCATGACGATCAGCTCGCCCGAGCGTTGCCACGTCATGTAGGCAGGCGAGACGAACTCCGCCTGATTGGCGAGGAAGACGCCAGCGACGCCGGCAATCGCGCCCGCGATGACATAGGCGGTCAGTTGGTACGGGAAGGGGGCAAAGCCGATGGCCTGCATGCGGAGCCGATTGTCGCGGGTTCCCCGCAGCACCCGGCCGAAGCGTGAGGCGACCAGCGCTCTCAGGCCGACAAAGGCGGCGACGAGGAAACCGAGGGCGCCGTAGAATAGGACGAGATCGCTCTCCAACACATCTGTGCCGAACAGCGTCGAGCGGTTGGTGAGGGTGATGCCGTCATCGCCGCCATAGGCCGACAGCGAGACCATGAAAAAATACGCCATTTGGCCGAAGGCGAGGGTGATCATGATGAAATAGACGCCCTTGGTCCGCAACGAGATCGCCCCGGTGATCAGGGCGAAGAGCGCCGAAACCAGGCTGGCGACAAGCGTCTGAAGCAAAATGTCCTCGATACCGTTCGCCGCCAGGATCGCGACGGCATAAGCCCCAAGCCCGATGAAGGCGGCGTGGCCGAAGGACACCATGGCGCCGTAGCCGAGCACGAGGTCGAGCGAAAGCGCCGCGATCGCGAAGATCGTCAGGCGGGTCGCGGTAACGAGCAGAAACGGATCGCCGAGCGCCCATGCCAGCAATGGCAGGAGCCCGAGACCGGCGAAGATGACAGCGGCCGCGACACTGGCGCCATGGCGCCCGAGAACCGGGCGACGAACGGGTCCGACGTCGATCTGCGAATTGGAGACAGCAGCGTCCGACAGGCCCGAGGTCATTGGACGGTCCCTTTGGTCGGAAACAGCCCGGAGGGCCTGAAGAACAAGACCGCCGCCATCAGGATGTAGATCAGCATCGGCGCCAGGGTTCGGCCGGTCTGCGAAGCGGCCGACGGGTCCATCAGGCTGCGCAACAGGATCGGCCCGAAGGTGCGGCCGAGCGTGTCGACCAGACCCACGAGGATTGCCGCGACGAAAGCGCCACGGACCGACCCGACGCCGCCGATGACGATGACGACGAAGGTCAGGATCAGGACGCTATCGCCCATGCCGGGCTCGACGGAAAGGATCGGCGCGACCATGGCGCCGGCAAAGCCCGCCAGCATTGCCCCGAGGCCGAAGACGATCATGAACAGCCGGCCGATATCGACCCCGAGCGCCGAGACCATCGGTCCGTTGGTGGCGCCGGCCCGGAGCAGCATGCCGATCCGCGTGTGATTGACCATCAGATAGAGGCCAAGGGCAGTGACGAGACCGGAGGCGATGATGGCAACCCGGAAGAACGGATAGCGCATGTTGCCGATGAGCGGCATCGAGCCAGAAAGGATATCGGGGATCGGCACGCTCATCGGTGCCGCGCCCCAAATCATCTTCACCCCCTCATTGAGGATCAGGATGAGCCCGAAAGTAGCGAGCACCTGATCGAGATGATCGCGGTCGTAGAGTCGCCGAAAGATCAGGAATTCCAGAACGATGCCGAAGGCGAGCGTCGCCGGAAGAGCGAGGGCCAGCCCGAGGAAGAAGTCACCGGTGAAGGCGGTGAAGGTCGCAGCCAGATAGGCGCCGACCATGTATAGAACGCCGTGCGCCAGGTTGATCAGGTCCATGACTCCGAAGATCAGAGTCAGCCCGGCGGCGACGAGGAACAAGAGGATGCCGAGTTGGATCCCGTTCAGCGCCTGGAGAAGAAAGAGGTTGAACATCCGTGCCCTTCGGCGGCTCGTTCATCGCGGCAAGCGGCCATGATGCCATCCCGGCACCGCCAGTCCAGAACGGCGGCGCTCGACGTCGAGGTCGAACACCCGCTCGGCGCCGGCCGGGGCTTTTCGCCCGCCCGGCTTCAGGAGCGGGCCGCTACTGCATCTTGCATTCGGCGGCGTAGTTGTCCTGGTAGTCGTCGAAAATCTTCTCGGCGATCTCAGTCTGGTATTTGCCGTCGTCGCGCTTGGCCACCTTGACCAGATAGAAGTCCTGGATCGGATAGTGGTTGTTACCGAGCTTGAAATCGCCACGCAGCGACTGGAAGTCGGCTGCCTCAAGCGCTGAACGCAAAGCATCCTTGTCGTCGAGCTTGCCGGCGGCCTTGACCGCGCTGTCAATCAGCTGCGCAGCGTCGTAGGCCTGCATGGCGTAGGTGCCTGGAACGCTGCCGTATTTTTCCTCGTAGGCGGCGACGAAGGCCTTGGACTGCTCGTTGTCCATGTCCGGCGCCCAGTTGGCGCCGCCGTAGAAGCCGACGGCCGCATCCTGCTGGGCGGGCAGGGTCGTCTCATCGACGGTGAAGGCGGACAGAAACGGAATGTTATCGAGCCCCGCCTGCCGATACTGCTTGACGAGGTTCACGCCCATGCCGCCCGGCATGAAGGTGAAGACGGCGTCCGGCTGCTCTGCGGCGATCTGCGCGAGCTCGGCCGAGAAATCGAGCTGGCCGAGCGGCGTGTAGATCTCGTTGACCACCTCACCCTTGTAGGAATGCTTGAAGCCGGCCAGCGAATCTTTGCCCGCCTGATAGTTCGGGGCCAGCAGAAACAGGCGCTTGTAGCCGGTATCCTCGGCGTATTTGCCGAGAACCTCGTGAACCTGATCGTTCTGGTAGGAGGTAACGAAGAAATTCTCGTTGCACTCGGCCCCGGCGAAATTCGAGGTGCCCGCATTTGGGCTGATCAGGAAGGCGCCGCCATCGGTGACGGGCTTGGCGATCGCCATCAGGATGTTGGAAAAGATCGGGCCGACGACAAAGTCGACATCGTCGCGCTCAACCAGTTCGCGTGCCTTGTTGGCGGCGATATCGGGCTTCAGCTCGTCGTCGACGGTGGTGATCTCGGTCTCCAGGCCGCCGAGCTTGCCGCCCATCTTCTCGACCGCCAGCAGGAAGCCGTCGCGGCCCTGCTCGCCGAGCACCGCGGCGGGCCCGCTCAAAGTGAACATCAGGCCGATCTTCAGTTTTCCGTCGTCGGCTGTCTGCGCCATCGCCGCGCCGGACAAGGCCGTCGCGGTCAAAAGGGCGATGGTGGCGGTCCGGATCGCACTCATCTCTTGATCTCCATTCAAAAAGGTCGCTAACAATGGTCCGTCCCCAGCCGGAGATCGGGCCGGCGCAAGCGTCGAAGATCCGCGCCGGAAATCAGTGGACATCGGAATTTCCGCCCCACACCAAAATTAGTTTACGCATAAAATATTGGCTGGCAACAGACGCTGGTCATATTTTTTGCCCGATGATTTTTTGTGCACTGCGAAGCGTATTCCGCCGGAACGGCGCTCCCACGGGCGTCCAACGGAAGCTCGCGAAACTTCCGAAGGGGAAACCGAGTCAACTTGACGATTATTATCGTGGCTCTGGAAATTCCTCCCGGAATCACGCTATCATGCAGTCGTCATCTCGCTGGACCTCTCAGGCCAGTGCGAGATGGGGAGGGGTACCATGGCCATTGCGCTCGTGCTCGTTCTCGTCGCTGTCGGCTCGGTGCTGTTTCACCTTCTGAGCCCATGGTGGTGGACACCTATTGCCTCAAATTGGGGCTATATCGACACAACCATTATCGTCACCTTCTGGATCACCGGCTTCGTTTTCGTCGCCGTCGTCCTGTTCATGGCCTATTGCGTCTTTCGCTTCCGCCACAAGGAGGGAGCCCGCGCCGCCTATGAGCCGGAAAACAAGAAGCTCGAGACCTGGCTCACGGCCGCGACCGCGCTGGGCGTTGCGGCGATGCTGGCGCCGGGGCTGGTTGTGTGGGGGCAATTCGTCACCGTTCCCGATGACGCGACCGAAGTCGAGGTCGTCGGACAGCAGTGGCAATGGAGCTTCCGCCTGCCCGGCGAGGACGGTCGGTTGGGCACGTCCGATAGCCGTAAGATCGGGCCGGACAACCCCTTGGGGATCGATCCCGACGATCCGGCCGGCCAGGACGACGTCGTGATTGAGGCAACCGATTTGCATCTACCGATCGGCAAGCCGGTCAAGATGCTGCTGCGCTCCATCGACGTGCTGCATGATTTCTACGTCCCGGAATTCCGGGCCAAGATGGATATGGTCCCAGGCAGCGTCACCTATTTCTGGTTCACCCCGACGCGGACCGGCAGCTTCGATATCCTTTGCGCCGAACTCTGCGGCATCGGGCACGGCTTCATGCGCGGCATCACCGTGGTCGACACGCAAGAGGACTACGTTGCTTGGCTGCAGGAGCAATCGACCTTCGCGCAATTGTCGACGCCCGAGCAGGTCAGCTCGGTGGGCGAGGTCAAACGGTGAGCAGGGCGGCGGCAGCGCCGAGATAAACGCCCAGCAATCCGAACGAGAACGGCAGGGTGCGCCGGACGAAACAGGGAGGCAGAACGATGGTCGATGTCACGTCAGGCGGCGGCGAAGCCATCCCGCCCGCCGAAGTCGCGGATGTCGAGCTGTACCACCCAAAAAGCTGGCTGACGAAATACGTCTTTTCGCAGGACGCCAAGATCATCGCCATCCAGTATTCGTCCACGGCTCTCGCCATCGGGCTTGTCGCTCTGGTGCTGTCTTGGCTGATGCGGCTGCAACTCGGCTTTCCCGGCACCTTCGACTTCATCACGCCGGAAGCTTACTACCAGTTCGTCACCATGCACGGCATGATCATGGTGGTGTATCTGTTGACCGCGTTGTTCCTCGGTGGCTTTGGCAACTACCTGATTCCGTTGATGGTCGGCGCGCGGGATATGGTCTTTCCCTACGCCAATATGCTGAGCTACTGGATCTATCTCCTCGCCGTGCTCGTGCTGGTCGTCAGCTTCTTCGCGCCCGGCGGTCCGACCGGCGCCGGCTGGACGCTCTATCCGCCGCAGGCCATCCTCGGCGGCACGCCGGGCGGTCAGGGCGCCGGCATCATTCTGATGCTGGTCTCGCTGATCCTGTTCATCATCGGCTTCACTATGGGTGGCCTGAACTATGTCGTGACCGTCCTCCAGGGCCGCGCCAGAGGCATGACCTTGATGCGGATGCCGTTGACGGTGTGGGGCATCTTCACGGCCACGGTAATGGCTTTGTTCGCCTTTCCGGCGCTCTTCGTCGCCTCGGTGATGATGCTGTTCGACCGGGTGCTCGGCACCAGCTTCTTCATGCCGGCGCTGGTCGAGATGGGCGAGCAACTCAGCTATGGCGGCGGTAGTCCGATCCTGTTCCAGCACCTGTTCTGGTTCTTCGGTCATCCCGAGGTCTACATCGTCGCGCTGCCGGCCTTCGGCATTGTCTCCGACCTGATCTCGACACACGCGCGCAAGAACATCTTCGGCTATCGCATGATGGTCTGGGCGATCGTCATCATCGGCGCGCTCAGCTTCGTCGTCTGGGCCCATCATATGTATGTCAGCGGCATGAACCCGTATTTCGGTTTCTTCTTCGCCACCACGACGCTGATCATCGCCGTTCCGACCGCCCTCAAAGTGTATAATTGGGTGCTGACCCTGTGGCGGGGCGACATTCATCTGACCTTGCCGATGCTGTTCGCCCTGGCCTTCATCGTCACCTTCCTGAACGGTGGCCTGACGGGACTGTTCCTGGGCAATGTGGTCGTTGACGTGCCGCTGTCCGACACGATGTTCGTGGTGGCCCATTTCCACATGGTCATGGGGGTTGCGCCGATCCTGGTGATCTTTGGGGCGATCTACCACTGGTATCCGAAGATCACCGGGCGAATGCTGAACGAGGTGCTCGGCCAGTTCCACTTCTGGGTCACCTTCCTCGGTGCCTATCTGATCTTCTTTCCGATGCATTACGTGGGGTTGGTGGGCGTCCCGCGGCGTTATCCCGAATTGGGGGAAACAGCCTTCATTCCCGACTCGGTCCAAACCTTGAACGCCTTCATCAGCGTCATGGCCTTCATCGTCGGCTTCGCCCAGATCGTCTTCCTCTTCAACCTGATCTGGAGCATTCGCAACGGCCGGGACGCTGGCGGCAACCCTTGGCGGGCCACCACTTTGGAGTGGCAGACGCCCGAGACGCCGCCACCGCACGGCAACTGGGGCAAACACGTGCCGGTGGTCTATCGCTGGGCCTACGATTACAGCGTTCCGAACGCCGAGCAGGATTTTCTGGCACAGAACGATCCCGGAGCCCTGGGTCTCGTCGAGGCGCCGCGATGAGCGTCATTCTGGTCTTTCTCTTGGTCATGGCCGGATTCGCCGCTTGGTGGCTGTCTCACCAACGAATGACGGCTAAACCCTGGCTCGAGCAAGGTCCGCTTGGCGGATTTGAGGGTTCCGACCGATCCACCCTTCCGACAGCCAAGATCGGATTGGGCGTTTTCCTCGCCGTCATCGGTGCTTTGTTTGCGCTGTTCGCCAGCGCCTATTTCATGCGCATGGAGCTGTCGGATTGGCGTTCATTGCCGATGCCCGGCCTATTGTGGCTCAACACCGGTGTACTGGTCCTCAGCAGCGTCGCGCTGCAATTTTCGCTGATCGCCGCTCGCAGTGACCAACGCGATCTCATGCGCCTTGGATTGATGGTCGGCGGTCTCGCCGCCGTTATTTTCCTGATCGGGCAACTCATCGCGTGGCGGCAGTTGGTTGCCGACGGATATGTTCTGGCGGGCAATCCCGCCAACAGCTTCTTCTACCTGATCACCGGATTGCATGGGCTCCACATCATTGGCGGCTTGGTCGCTCTCGGCCGGACGGCCGCGGGAGCATGGGGCAGGGATCGACCGGAGCGGCTTCGCCTCAACATCGAACTCTGCGCCATGTACTGGCACTTCCTGCTTGTCATCTGGCTGGCCGTATTCGTTCTCCTGGCAGGCTGGGCGGCTGATTTCATTGCCGTTTGCCGCCAGTTGTTGATTTAGGAGGGCCGGGCGGATGACCGAGACCATTCTGACGAACGCGAGCCGGGCACAGCACCGGCCTATAGGATGGCGGGGCGTTTTGGCGGACTGGGCCTCCGATCAACGCTCCTTCAAGGGCGTCTCTTGGGGGAAGGCCATGATGTGGATCTTCCTCGTCAGCGACACCTTTATTTTCGGAACGTTCCTCTTGTCCTACATGACCGCCCGTATGTCGACGCGAGTGCCATGGCCCAATGCGAGCGAAGTGTTCGCTCTCGAGATTGGGGGGGCGCATCTGCCGCTGATCCTGATCGCCATCATGACCTTCGTGCTGATCTCATCGAGCGGCACCATGGCGATGGCGGTCAATTGCGGCTACCAGCGCCAGCGAAAGAAGACCGCCGCCCTGTTGCTTCTTACTGCTGCGCTCGGCGCGACCTTCGTCGGTATGCAGGTCTTCGAGTGGACGAAGCTGATTTCGGAGGGCGTCCGTCCGTGGGGCAACCCCTGGGGCGCCGAGCAGTTCGGCGCGAGCTTCTTCATGATCACCGGTTTCCACGGCACCCACGTCACTTTTGGCGTGATCTTTCTGCTGATCGTCGCGCGCAAGGTCTGGCGCGGCGATTACGATACCGGGCGGCGCGGCTTTTTCACCAGCCGGAAAGGCCAGTACGAGAGCGTCGAGATCATGGGGCTCTATTGGCACTTCGTCGATCTGGTGTGGGTGTTCATCTTTGCATTTTTCTATCTCTGGTGAGGAGCGGACATGACCGACATCACAGTGGACAACCGGGGCCATCCTGAAGTGGCGGGCGATGCCCACGACCCCATTCCGGCGGAAGCGCCTGCCGCCGAAGGACATCAGCAGCATCCCATCAGACTCTATCTGGTGGTGTGGGGTAGCCTATTCGTGCTCAGCGCGTTTTCGTATCTCGTCGATTACGCCGGCCTTCAGGGCTATCTCAGATGGTCGCTGATCCTGCTGTTCATGATGCTCAAGGCGGGGCTGATCGTAGCCGTCTTCATGCACATCGCTTGGGAGCGGTTGGCATTGACCTATGCGATCCTGCTGCCGCCGCTGGCGGTGCTCGTGTTTACCGCGATGATGGTTTTTGAATCCGAGTACACGCTGCTGACGCGCATAACATTTTTCGGCGTTGGCCCCTAAGGCTCTTATCCCATTGCCGAAGACCGGCGCCTGGCGCGCCGGTCTTCTCCAGAGCACAGCTCAGCGAGGTGCGACCCGCTTCTCGGCATCGGCAACTGGCGGCACAACAGCCTTGCGGTAAAGGTGCCATGTCGCATGCCCGAGAACCGGGATGACGATCGCCAGGCCGACGAGAAGCGGTAGCGAACCGATGAGCAGGCCGGCCGCCACGATCAATCCCCACAGCATGGTTGGGACCGGGTTAGCGAGCATGACTTCCGCCGATGTCTGAATGGCCGCATAGGCCCCCACGTCCCGATCGAGAAGCAGCGGAAATGCGACGACGGTGGTGCTGAGGACGACCAGGGCGAACAGCAGACCGAGGAAGTTGCCGAGGATGATCAGAGCCCACCCGCGGCCAGTCGTCAGGACATCATAGATGAAAGCGGTGATGGAGGCTGGTTCCGCCGAACCGTAGAGCCACTGATAGAGCGCCTGCGCCGTGAAAATCCAGGCGATGAACAGACCGAGGAGCAACAGACCGACGGCAATGATCGCCGGAATGGCGGGGGAGTTGCGCACCTCGAGCGCATGCAGCCAGGACGTATCGAGACCGAGTTCCCGCCGCCGACTGATTTCGTAAAGGCCAATCGCCGCCAAGGGACCGAGGAGGGCAAAACCGGACATCAGCGGATAGATGAGCTGCAGTGCATTGCCGCCCGAGGACCAAGTGATCAGGATCAAACCCATCACCGGGTAGATCAGGCACAAAAACACGTAATGCGAGGGTTTTTCCCAGAAATCGTCGAATCCGCGACGCAGAGCATCGAAGACGTCCGCGATCTCAATCTGACGCACGACGGGACGAGCGACGGTTTTCTCGCCGCCTTCGAGAACATGAAAATTGGCCATGACCATTCCTCCTGAATCAGGTCTGGTATGGCCGCGGTTCATGGTGCTGCCGTTTTGCGTACGCAACTGGGGTCACGCGAAACCGCGACCTGCACCGTTGATCAGCATACGCCGCAGCGGCGGACTTGTCGCCCCCCGCGCCATTCGAGTGGAATGTTCGGCTATCGGGGCCGTTTCAAGTGATAATCGTCAGTCCGAGCAACGGGAGCGTTGCTGGGGCAGTCCGCCAGGGATAAGACATGCCGATGCCAGTCACGCGGTTTTGATGCGGGAGAATGACACCAAATGCTTCGACAACATCGGTCCTTATCGTCGCGCATCGTCAGAGTAGTCGGCATCGCAATGGTTTTGCTTGTCGTGCTGGCGGGCGTGCGGCTATTCGGCTCTGGCCCTTTGACCGATCGCGGCGCTTGGCCGTCCGAATTTCGAAGCAATGGCGAGCGAATTTATTTCACCGCGACCAGTGCTTCGGGCCAGCCGATCGCGCCTCAGGGCGGAAGCATGCATATGATGATGTCCGGCGGCGGATGCGTCGCCTGCCATGGCGCGGATCGGGGTGGCGGGCGGCTGATGCCACGTTTTTGGCAGTCGGCGCCACCGCTGACAGCCGCCGCTTTATTCGGTGAGCACGATGAGGCTGCCGGGACGGAAGGCGCGACCGAGAGTCATGGCGATCATGACGACTATACCGACGACACGCTGCGACGGGCCATCACCGACGGCATCGATCCCGGCGGCGAGCGCCTCGATCCAGTGATGCCGCGGTGGTCGATGACGGACGCGGATATGACGGATCTGATCGCCTATCTGAAGACCCCAGTCGACAGCGCGAAGTGAGGCGCGGCGCGGCGGCGCGCTTCGTTTGCCGCCGCTTAACGCCAATATCGGTACGCGCCGAGATTTGACCGCTCGTTCAAAAATTACCAGACATGTCTGCGGCGCTACAGCGTGACGTCAGGTCGCAAATCTTGGCTTTTTGGCTCTCAGCCGCAATGAGATCCATAAGCCGGCCAGCATTCCGGTCAGCATCGCCGGCAGGAAAGCGAGCGTGCCCGGCGCAGCCAGCGGCAAGGCTGTCCAGGCGGGGCCGGGGCAGAAACCGCCGATTCCCCAGCCGATGCCGAATATCGCCGCGCCTGTCAAAAGCGGCGCATCGATATCCGCACGCGTCGGGATTTCGAAGCGCGGCATCATCAAGGGCCGCTCACGCCGCCAGATCAGCCGGTAGCCGACGAAGGTGGTCAGGGATGCGCCGCCCATGACGAAGGCAAGGCTCGGGTCCCACGAGCCGAATACATCCAGGAAGTTGAGAACCTTCGCGGGGTTCGACATGCCGGAGATCACCAGACCCAGACCGAAGACGAGGCCCGACACAAGTCCCACTACAAATCGCATGTTCGTCACCCGAGTATGTGCCGGAGGAAAAGGACCGTGAGGAACGCGGTCGTCATGAAGGTCGCGACCGCAACAAGCGATCGCGTCGACAGCCGCGCCAGACCGCAGACACCATGGCCGCTGGTGCAACCGGAGCCCCAGATCGTCCCGAAACCGACCAGCAGCCCGGCCAGGATCATCACGCCCAGATTGTCGGAAACGGTCTGTACGACCGGCTCACCCGTGGCAAGAACGAGCAGGAGCGGCGCGGCCACCAGGCCGATCAAGAACGCCAAGCGCCAGCTCCAATCGGAGCGGATGGATGGCAAGGCGCCGACAGTTATCCCGGAAATGCCTGCGACGCGGCCGAAGAATGCCATGACCATCACCGCTGACAAGCCGATCAGCCCGCCTCCGAATAAGGAGGCCCAGGGGGTGAACTCGGTCATGGTGGACGGTGGCATCGCGCGGTTCCCTTTGACAATCGGCTCCTTACCGGTGGCTGTGGGAAGCCCATATATGAATCATGTCTAAAGTAGTCAAATCTAATATGTTAGAGTTGGATGCGCGTGCCGCCGGCGTGGCGGCGATTCTCGCACTCATGGGCAACGCCCATCGGCTGCGCATTCTTTGCAAGCTGGCCGAGGACGAAGCATCGGTCGGAGTCCTCGTATCGGAAGTCGGCCTCAGCCAATCCGCTTTGTCGCAGCATCTGGCAAAGCTTCGGGCTGGTGGATTGGTCACCACCCGACGTGACGCCCAGACGATCTTCTACTCTCTCGCAAGCGACGACGTTCGCGCGATCATAGCGAGCCTGTATGATGTATTCTGTGCGCACAGGAAGCGGCACGCCGCACCGTGACGCCAGCATTTCCTCGAATTCGGTTCTCGCAAAGGCTCGCTGCGCGGCGGCAGTTCCTTCAGATGCGATGCCGATCCTGCAAATCAGCGGACGGTCCCGCCCTGAGAAAGATTTGATATGAACCGACGCGAACTTTTGATGAGCGGCTCGTCGCTTCTCGCTTGGCTGGCAACTTCGGGCCTGGTCTCGGCTGCGAATGCCCAGACGGCCGCGGGACAGATGGACGGGGAGGAACTTAGCCTTCCGCCACTACTGGACGCGCGGTCCGGCCCGATCCGTCTCGAGGCCACAGCCGGGACGACGGTTTTCGCCGGCGGCGCTCCGTCATCGACCATGGGGTTCAATCAGACCTATCTCGGGCCGACGGTTCTGCTGCGGCGCGGAACGAACATCCCGGTTCGAATCGAGAACGGCGTCAATGGACCGATCACCCTCCATTGGCATGGCCTGACAGTCCCCAGCTCGGCTGATGGCGGCCCGGGAACCGAAATCGCGCCGGGCGCCGGCCGTGACGTCGAGCTGCCGGTCAGCCAACCGGCGGCAACGCACTGGTATCATACCCATGTTCACGGCCGCACAGCGCCCGATGTCTATGCCGGGTTGGCCGGTGCCGTGATCATCCAGGACGACGACGAGGCCGGCATCGAACTTCCCAGGACCTACGGCGTCGACGATTTCGTGTTGATCCTGCAGGACAAGCGTTTCGATAGTTCGGGCAGGGCGGTCTACGAACCAGGCATGATGGACGTCATGCACGGCTTTCGCGGCGACGCGATCCTCGTCAACGGTCAGCTTCGGCCGATTGCCAAGGCGCCGCGCGGTCTGACGCGGCTGCGTTTAATCAATGCGGCGACTTCGAGTCCTTTCGATCTGTCGCTCGAAAGCGGTCGGCCGTTCGTGCTGATCGGTGTCGATCAAGGCCTGCTCGATGCGCCGGTAGCAGTGAGTAGGGTCTTGCTCGCACCCGGCGAACGCGTTGAACTACTGGTCGACCTGAGGCTTGGCGAAGACCGCCTTATGGCGGCATCGCAGTCATCCATGGGCATGGGCGGCATGATGGGAGGCATGGGCGGCATGATGGGCAGTGATGACGGGAGCGCAGTCCTCCTGACGCTTGTGCCCGACGACAGCCAGGAAGCCGCCGTCACCACGATGCCGGAGCGCCTGCCGGGCTCCATGGTTGCCATCGCGGCAACCGGCGCGCGGCGTCGTTTCCTCCTTGACGAAGGCATGGGGCCGATGAACATGGTGCGCGGTCTGCTCGGCGGCTCCCCGGTGATGACCATCAACGGTAAACCTTACGAGATCGACCGCGTCGATTTTTCAATCCCGGTCGGCGCACAGGAGCATTGGACCGTCGTTGCCAACCAGATGGCGCATCCGTTCCACGTCCATGGCGCGAAGTTCCAGGTCTTGAGGAACGGCGGCCGCGAACCACGCCCTGAGGAACGGGGATGGAAGGACACCGTCCTGGTGAACGGGGAGGTCGAACTCGCGGTTTCCATTGATGCCGAAACCAGCGAGGGACTGCCGTTCGTCTTTCACTGTCATATTTTGGAACATGAAGACGCCGGGATGATGGGGCAGTTCACGACACAAGTTTAGCGTATCAGGGTAGCCGGGGCGGGGCCATTCGAACCGGCGGCCCACAGGGCCGCACCGCCAGCGACCCGATCAAGGGGACCGAATGATCACGTCAGAGCCGCAGCAGCGGGACACGAGGCAGGGGCTGTGGGCGGTTCCGGAGGTCTCGCTCGCCCTGTTCTCCTTCGCCTTCCATTTCATTTGGGAGTTCCTGCAGATTCCGACCTTTGAGGGAATGGCGGAGCTTCGGCACTGGGAGGGCGTGAAGGTCTGCACCTACGCCACCATCGGCGATGTGGGGATCGCCCTGGCCGCCTTCTGGATTACCTCGCTCGCCGCGCGCACGCGACATTGGATAATCGACAAGAAGGCATGGCAGCTGCTGGTCTTCCTGGCCGTCGGCCTCGCCATCACTGTCGGCCTCGAATTCTATTACGTCGAAATATCCAACCGCTGGTCCTATTCCGAGCTGATGCCGCTGGTGCCGCCATTCGGAACCGGTCTCTCGCCGCTGCTTCAATGGATTGTCGTGCCGCTGCTGGTCGTCGAGCTGACCCGGCGAAATCTCTTGGGCACGTCGAGGATCGCGACAAGACGATGAGCGCATTCTGACGTTCGCCGGCGACCTGTCCGGCGCCTGTCCAAACCAGGATGGCCGCCCTTCCAAGCGCGCCGTTCGCCTCCCGAGACGACGGCCGAGGCAACATCCGCTTCCTTGGCGGCGTCGCCTTCTTGCCGTCGCGCGGTGGCGGCCCGCCCGGCACTCCGCCGGATGCGGGCGACGTCTTTTCCAGCCGCGTGGCCGCCGACATTCGGGCTCGGTTAGATGACGACCACCCGTGCGCCGACCGGAACCCGGTTATAGAGATCGATCACGTGATCGTTGATCATCCGGATGCAGCCATTGGAGACGGACCGTCCAATCGACCAGGGCTCGGTCGTGCCGTGGATCCTGTAATAGGTGTCGCGCTTGCCGCGATAGAGATAGAGCGCGCGGGCGCCAAGCGGGTTTCTCGGTCCACCGGGAACGCCGCTGGCATAGCGTGCATACTTCCCCGGCTCGCGGCGGATCATGTTCTTGGTCGGCGTCCAACTCGGCCACTTGGCCTTGCGTCCGATCCGCGCAGATCCCTTGAAGGCGCGTCCCGCCTTGCCGACACCGACGCCGTAGCGTCGCGCCAGACCATCGCCGAGAACCAGGTAGAGAAAATGGTTGCGCGGATCGACCACGATCGTGCCCGCTTGGTAGCCACCGAACTTCACGGTTTGGGGCAGGTATTTCGGATTGAGCTGGAATGCCTTGCGGGGACCGTGGGCCAGAGCCGGCATCGCGGACGTCAGCAAGCCGCCAAAGCCAGCCAGAAGAAGAGCACGTCTTGAGAGCATTTTCGTCATCCTGATCATCTAGTCGTCGAAGGGAGCGGAACACCGCGGTGGATGTCCGAAGTGGGGACGTCAGCTGATCGGAGGACGGAATAAGCCAGTACGGCTTCCTGAAGCGGCCGAGAAGGCAATGACGAAAAGCCGCTCCCGCCCGTCGTCAGGGATCACAGCGGTGATTGCGGACAGGGTGGCCCCGCAATCCAAGGGACAGTGGGGCGCCCCGTGCCAAGCCCTGATTTCGTTGTCGCAGCAATCCGCGGCCGCGGCGACACCGTCGCCGTCATCAGTCGTTGCCGACGAAACATTCGCGACGATCGAGCCGCCATGGGCGGCATTCCCGGCCACGGTGACCGCGATGCCTTTAGGCGTCGCCGCCAATATCGTCACGAGCAGGATAAGGAACAACAGCCTCATGCGCCGCACGGTAACAGTACCTGCTTAAGTATTCCCTATCCAAGCACATCAATGAATCGTGAATTTCGCGAATTCCGGCCGCTTCGGGATTATTCGATCCCGTTGGCGCGTTGTAGCGCGCGGACATAGGCGGCGATCTGGCTGACGCTCTTCGGCGATATCCCTTCGATCGGCGGCATACTGCCGAAACCCCAGTGATGATCACGCACGCCGTTCTCCACGGCCAGTTGGAAAGCAGCGTCGGCGTGATGGTTAGGTTCGTAGATCTTATGGACAAGGGGAGGGGCCGTACCGCTTTTTCCTGCGGCGCTGGTTCCGTGGCAGGTTGCGCAGTTCGTATTGAAAAGCGCCTCGCCCCTCGTTTCGACGGCGCTCAGTTCCGGCACGGTCACGTCCGCCAGCGCCGCCCCCAGGCCGGCCTCGTCCGCGCCGCGACCGTCGAGACGCCACCAGATGGCAAGGGCCGTGACCACGAGAACGATCGTTAGAATGAGCGCGCGATTTTTCATCAGGGATCCTCTGCTCTGCCGATGTCCGACCGGGTAGGGGACCCCGGCCGGTGAGGTCAAGGTCTCTTTGGTCCGCTACTCCAACTCGGCCTCGCTTCCGAGCGGCTGGATCCGAGCGACGCGTTGAAGCTTGCGCCCAGATCGGCCCGCCAGCTCATGGCGTGATCGCAACCTTGAGCACGCCGTCGCGCTGGTTGGCGAACAGCTCGTAAGCCTGCTCGATCTGGTCGAGGCCGTAGCGGTGGGTGACCAACGCGCCGAGGTCTACGCGGTCGGATTCGATCACGTTCATCAGGCGGCGCATGCGATCCTTTCCGCCGGGACACAGCGAGGTGACGATGGTGTTGTCACCTAGCCCGGCGTGGAACGCACCGAGCGGGATGGTGAGATCGGAGGAATAGACGCCGAGGCTGGACAACGTGCCGCCCGGCCGCAGAACGCGCAGACAGCTTTCGAAGGTCTTCTGCGTGCCGAGCGCCTCGATCGCAACGTCGACGCCGCGTCCGCCGGTGATCTTCATGATCTCGTCGACGGGATCGGCCGTCTTGAAGTCGATGACGACGTCGGCGCCGAGTTTCTTGGCGATGTCGAGGCGTTCGGGAACCGTGTCGACCCTGGCGCCCGCCGTCGCGCAGAGGCCGATCGGCCCTTGGGCGAAGACGACGACGATGTCGCCGATCTGGATGTTGCCCCGTTCGGCACCGCCGAAGCCGGTGGACATGATGTCCGGACACATCAGCACCTGTTCGTCGGTCAGCCCGTCCGGAACCGGCGCAAGGTTGGCCATCGCGTCCGGAACCAGAACATATTCGGCCTGGGTGCCGTCGATCGTGTTGCCGAAGCGCCAGCCGCCCATCGGCTTGTAGCCATGGGGACGGCTCTGCCCATCCTGGGAGTGCTGGCCGCACAGGCAGGCGTTGGAATAGCCGCTGGGACAGATGGCGCCGGCGATGACCCGCTGTCCCTCCTGGTAGCCCTTGACGTTGGACCCGAGTTTTTCGATGATTCCGACCGGCTCGTGGCCGATGGTCAGGCCTTTCTCGACAGGGTATTCGCCCTTGAGGATATGAACGTCGGTACCGCAGATCGTCGTCGTGGTGATGCGCAGCAGCGCGTCGTTGGCGCCGACATCCGGAATCGGCTTTTCGCCGAGCGCGATCCGGCCCGGCTCGATGAAAATTGTCGCTCGCATCTTCTCTGGCATGGCCTTGTCCCTTTCCGTTTTGTCCGTGTCGGATAGGTGCTCACGCCGCGGGGATTGCCGCGTTGATCGAGGTCAAGAGGTGGTCAGCAGTCGGGCGGTCACAAGAGGCGACGCCGCACCACTTTCTCCGCTTCCAGAAGAAGCAGCAACCCGACGCCGATGCCGATGACGATCGCTCCATCGGCCAGTGCGATCGGGCGCGTCTCGAACACGGCCTGCATGAAGGGTGCGTAGGTGAAGACCAGTTGCAGGATGACGGTCAGGCCGACGCCGAGCAACACCGCCGGGGTGCCGACGACACCGGTGAAGGTCAGCGAGGTCAGGTGCAGATAGCGCACGGAAAACAGATAGAAGATCTCCATGACGACGATCAGGTTGACAACGAGGGTTCGAGCGTAGGCCAACTCGTCGCCGCGTTCGATCGACCAGAAGAAGAGAGCAAAGACGGCGCCCGCGAACAGGATGGAAACCAGGACGATCCGCCAGACCATTTCCATGTCGAGCAGCGAGGCGTTGCTCGGCCTCGGCCGCCGCTCCATCACCGACGGCTCGGCTGGCTCGAAGGACAGGGTCAGGCCGAGCGCGACGGCCGTCACCATGTTGATCCACAGGATCTGTACGGGCGAAACCGGCAGCACGAAGCCCAGAAGGATCGCCCCGACGATCACCAGCGACTCGCCGCCATTGGTCGGCAGCGTCCAGGCGATGACCTTGCGGATGTTGTCGTAGATCGTGCGCCCCTCGCGCACGGCGGCAACGATCGAGGCGAAATTATCGTCGGCCAGCACCACCCGCGCGGCCTCCTTAGCGGCTTCGGTGCCCTTGATCCCCATCGCGACGCCGACATCCGCGCGCTTGAGGGCAGGGGCATCGTTGACCCCGTCCCCGGTCATGGCAACGACCTTGCCACAAGCCTGCAGCGCTTCGACGAGCCGCAGCTTGTGCTCCGGCGCGGCTCTGGCGAATACATCGACATCCGCGACGCGACGACGTAGCTCCTCGTCGTCCATCGCCTCGATCTGGTTGCCGGTCAGAACGCCGTTGCGCGTATTGAGCCCGAGCTGGCCGGCGATAGCGAGCGCTGTGACCGCATGATCGCCGGTGATCATCTTGACGTCGATGCCGGCGCGGGCGCAGTCGGCGACCGCTTCGATGGCTTCCGGACGCGGTGGGTCGATGAAGCCGGCAATGCCGAGCAGGGTGAAGCCCTCCGCCATGTCGTTCATGCCCAGCGTTGCTTGGTCGCCGACGAATTTGACGGCAAAGGCCAGCACGCGCTGGCCCTCGCGGGCCAATGCGTCGATCCGCTTCAACCATGCCTCATGCTCCAGCGGCGCGACCCCGTCACCAGCGATCTGGTTCGCGCAGAGCGTGATGACATGATCCGGCGCGCCTTTGACGGTAATCGTGTTGCCGCCGGCGCCATCCTGATTGAGCGTCGCCATGAACCGGTGCGCCGCGTCGAAGGGGATGTCATCGAGCCGGCGATGGCGGGCTCGCTCGGCGATGGGGTCGAGACCGGCTTTGTGGGCGAGAGCGAGGAGGGCACCCTCCATCGGGTCGCCGGCGACGCTCCACGCGCCATCGTCGCCGCGATGCAGCTGGGCGTCGTTGCATAACAAGGCTGCGCGCGCGAAGCCGCAAAGGGCGTCGGCCTCATCGACGGTCGATCGCGCCCCCGCCGCGCAATTCGCCGTCGGGGGCATAGCCGTCGCCGGTGACCGCGATTGCTTCGCCATCCGCTTCGATGACGACCGCGCGCACCACCATCTCGTTGCGCGTCAACGTACCGGTCTTGTCGGTGCAGATGACGGAAACGGCACCCAGCGTCTCGACGGCTGGCAGCTTGCGGATGATCGCGTGCCGTCGCGCCATACGCTGCACGCCGAGCGCAAGGGTAATAGTCAAAACGGCCGGCAATCCTTCCGGGATCGCGGCGACGGCCATGCCCACCATGACCAGAAAGGCATCCTGCGGCGCATAGCCGCGCGCCAGCACCGCGAAGGCGAAGACGGCACCGCTGGCGGCGAGGATGACGAGTGTCAGCCAGCGGGCGAAGCGATCGATCTGTCGTAGCAGCGGCGTGGTGATCTCCTCGATGCCCTCCAGCATCGCGCCGATCCGCCCGATCTCGGCGCGAGAGCCCGTCGCGACGACGAGCCCAACACCACGACCTGACGTGATGAGCGTGCCGGAAAACGCCATCGAGTCGCGGTCTCCCAGCGATGCATTGTGGGCGACCGGCACCGTATCCTTCACCACCGGCACCGACTCACCGGTCAGGGCCGCCTCCTGGGCGCGAAGCCCACGCGTGTCGAGAAGCCGCAGATCGGCCGGCACCCGGTCGCCCGCTTCCAAGAGCACCACGTCACCGGGAACCAGATCGGTCGCCGGCAAGGTGAGCCGCACGCCGTCGCGCAGCACCGAGGCATGCGCCGAGAGCATCGAGCGCACGGCGGCGAGCGAATCCTCGGCCCGCCCTTCCTGCCAGAAGCCGATGACGGCGTTGAGAATGACGACGGCGAAGATTACCAGCGTATCGGTCCAGTGGCCGAGCAACGCCGTTACGATTCCGGACGCGATCAGAACGTATATGAGGAGATTGTTGAACTGGGCGAGCAGGCGGGCGAGCGGCCCGCGTCGCGACGGTTCGGGCAGCGCATTGGGGCCGAACTGGCCCAGCCGCACCGCCGCCTCAGCCGCCGAAAGCCCCTCAGATCGTGCGGCGGCCTGCTCAAGCGCCGCCGCCGGGTCGAGCGCATGCCAGACGACGTCCTCGTCGCCCTTCAACTGGGCCGCGTGATCAAGCTGTTGTCGGTGAGGGGGCTCACGATTCTCCATTCTCGGTCGCTCCGGATGCCTGTCGGCTTGGCTGAGGCCACATTCGCTATTGAAGCGATACCACAGCGGATACGGCTGGGCAGCGTCTCATGAGACTTCCCGAGACGGGGACGGTATCATTGCGGCACGCGACCGGCGCCGCGTGCACGGCATGCCGGTCAGGATATCGACGTTTCGGCGTCAAAGTCTCGCTGATGTTGCCTGATCGGCCGATCGCTAGCGATCGAATGAGGTATCTCGGTGTCAATGTCGACACCCAGGAAATCTGCGAGGACGGGCTTTGCAGGCTACTGTGCAAGGCCGACCTCGCGCTCCGCCATCCGCGTCGCCGCGTCCGGCCGGTGCGCGCGATGGATCTTTGGCGGCGTCCGGGTCACATAGATCTGATCTGAGGCGCCAACAGCGAGCAGAGAGCAGCGTCGCGCTTTCTTCCCGACGCTAGTCGCCCTGGCCGGTCACCGTAAGGCCGAGAACTCGCCAGCTCTGCATGCCACCGCGATAGTAAAAAATGCGCTCCGCTGGATAGCCGGCGGCGATCATAGCACGAATAGCGGTTGGCGACTGGCCGCACCACAGCCCGTTGCAGAACAACGCGACGCGTTCGGCATTGGCACAGTCCCAGCCCTCGAAATCCGGCTCGCAGCCAAGTTCTGTCAGCCGGTCGCCGACTTGCGTGTAGGGCAGGCTGATCGCGCCCGGAATCGATCCACCCAGGAACCAATCGATCGTCCGGCTGTCGACGACGATCGCGTCCGGGTCCATGAGCATTTCGATCAATTCAAGCTCCCCGATTGTCGTCACCCCTTCCGCCGGTGCAATCGGCTGTATGCAAAATGGCGGACAGGCGCGCGACGTCTTCGCGAATTCGCCCGTGATTTCGTGGTCCTGATCCTGGATTCGGCGGATTTCGACCGGGCCGTCCTCGGTGTCAACGGTCACGCTTGGCATGTCGCGCGCGATCCCGACCGTCAGCTCCTCCGCGGCGCCCGTTCCGGCAAGCGCCGCCAGCGCGACTCCGGCAGCGACGAAACTCGCAGTAATATGTCTCACCATGTGTTCCTCCCTTGAACGCCAAACAGATAGCAGGGTTTGCATATGATGTGGAGGTTGGCTGAGTAGCTGGCGGATCGGAAACGGGTGAGGTGTCGATGGAGCAAATCGTCGTTGTTGGCGCGGACCCGGTACTCGATCTTGTTAGAGCCGCGCCGTTTGCATTTCAGTGGGAATTCGCACTGAACGTTTATCGAGACAATGGCGGGCCGCGACCGATAGTGATGATCACTACGTTTACGCTATAGCCCTATGACTGGGTGATTCGAAGAGCGCGACGCCTTGCGGCTGCTGTTCGACTGTTCCGGTGCCTCCCAGCCTTGCGAGACAAAAGCCGAGAAAGACGAAACCGGATCAGGGACATGGCCAGAGCGAAACAGTGGATGCAAGTGACACGCGCGGCCCGCCCCAAGCTGCCCAACGACGTGGAAAAGCAAATAATCGTCGCGGCCTGCGAGACCTTTATCGCCGATGTTTTGAAGCCGCGCTTTCTGCCGGACATCCGGCCGACCGAATGGAACTATGTGATCGACATCCACGGCGCATGGTCGGCGGGACGTTATCGCTTCATGCAGCGCTACCGCTCGGGCATGGATCACAATCGCGGCGAGGAGTTCGATGCGCCCTTCGCCCGCATCGACCGCATGGGGCCGGACGTCTTCGATATCTACTGGATGCGCCACACGGGCAAATGGTGGCGGCTCCATGTCGGCGTGACGCTTGCAGAGGTATTTCGAATCCTTGAAACGGACGGTGTCCTGCATCCCGTCTGATTCCCCGTCAAGGCGACCGTGACCATGAGCGAATACCAGTACTACGAATTCCAGGCGATCGACCGCCCGCTCAGCGGAGCGGATCAGGAAACCCTGCGAGCTTTGTCGACCCGAGCGCGAATCACCGCAACCAGCTTTACGAACTCGTATGAATGGGGCGACTTCAAGGGCGATCCGGCCTGGCTGATGGAGAACTGGTTCGACCTGCATCTTTATCTGGCCAATTGGGGCTCGCGCCGGCTGATGATCCGTTGGCCGGCGCGTCTGGTCGATCGTCATCTGCTTGGCGCCTTCCTTGGCGAGGTCGATTGCGCCGAGTTGCGGAGCGCCGGGCAGAACCTGATCCTGGACATCGCCTTTGACGAGGTGGCATTCGAGGATTGGGACGATGGCTCGGGTTGGCTGGCGGCGCTCGGCCCGCTGCGCGCCGACGTGCTCGGGGGCGACCTGCGGCTGTTCTACCTCCTCTGGCTGAGCGCGGTCGAGGCAGACGTGTTCGAGCCGGACGAACCGGAACCCATGCCGGGCATCGGACCGATGACCGGAGCGTTGGAAGCCTTCGCCGAATTCTTCGACATCAATCGCGACCTTGTCGCGGCGGCGGCCGAGCGGGCTGCTGACCCGCTCGCGGAAAAGCCCGAGTCATCGGAGGCGGTCAGACCGGTCGTCGTCGCGATGACCGACCCGGAAAAGACCGCCTTTCTCACGCGGCTGTTTGACGGCGACGCGCATGTTGGGAGCGAGTTGCGCGCGCTCGTCCGCCGTCGCCTGTTATCCGCAACGCATGCCGCACCCGTCGCCGCGCGTACCGTCGGTGACTTGCGCGCGCGCGCTGAAGCGATCTGGGAGGCACGCGAACGCGCTTTGGCTGAAAAGGCGGCCGCCGAGCGGAAACGGCGCGAAGAGGAAGCGGAGCGGTCTCGCCGCGCCCGGCTCGACGCCATTGTCCGGCGGGGCGAAAGCGTCTGGCGCGAGATCGAGACCGAGATCGAGCGCCGCAATGCGGCCGGTTATGACAAGGCCACCAGCCTGCTCCTGGACCTGAAGACGATCTCCAGGGAAAAGGGCACCCACGAGTTATTCATCCGGCGCCTGCAGGAGATACGCGACCGTCATGCGCGCAAGGAGCGGTTGATCGAACGGCTGGCGAAACTCGGATAGCGTAGCGCGCCCTGGCGTAAAATGGCGGATGGGGTGGGATTCGAACCCACGAGACGGTCTCCCGCCTGCCGGTTTTCAAGACCGGTGCCTTCAACCGCTCGGCCACCCATCCCGCTCCGACCGCATAATGGCGATGGCGACGGGAGGCAAGGCGAGTCGGCGCAGGAATGCATATCGGTCCGCCTGGCTCGCCCTGCGCCAGCCGGATCGACGTTCGTCGCCGGGGCGATCCACGGATGCGTGCGGTGATTGAAACAAATCGTGACAAAATTGACGAAGAGGCGAAAGCGTGGCGGAATTTTGGTGGATGTAAGGCGATGGCTGAGGTGAGTTACCGATTTCCTACGTCCCAGCTCGAGAAAGGCGTGGCCCTCGCACAGAATTTCCGGCTTTCCCGACAGTGCCTTACCTCCTTCATGACCGGGCCCGCGGGCGCCGACACAGGGCCCATTCGCATCCAACTTGCTGTCGTCGTAACCGTTGCTCGACGCCCTGACCCCGGCAGGTCAGGTTCGCGGCATGGCGGCGATGCCAGGATCGTTCGGCCAGAATGCGTTGATTCGCGTGTTCGGTGGTTGTTAAGTCTTTGTCTGCATGGGTGCGCTGCGCTGGGGAGCGTCTGTTCGCACCCGCGTTGACAGATGCATGGAAGAGGGGGTGCCGCATGGGCTATGCCATTGCGGATATGAAACGGAGCGCGATCCTGACGGGTATGCTCGTCTCGGTTGGACTTCTGGTATCGGGTTGCCAGGGCGCGCGATCGCCGGTCCAAGAGATGGCCGACATCAGTACGACCGTGAAGTTCGATTCCAAGACCTTTGGTGTTCCAGCCAGTCCGCGGGTGACGACCTCGAAAAACATCCGCAAGGGCGGCGGCCGCTCCCAGGTCGGCAAGCCCTACAAGGTGCGCGGCCAATGGTATTATCCCAAGGATGAGCCGGGTTATGTGAACACCGGCATCTCCTCCTGGTATGGACCGAACTTCCACGGCCGCCTGACCGCCAATGGCGAAATCTACGACATGTACGGGTTGTCGGCCGCCCATAAGACCTTTCCGCTGCCATCCTATGCGATGGTCACCAATCTGACGAACGGAAACCGGGTGATGGTGCGGGTCAACGACCGAGGGCCTTATGCCCACGGCCGCGAGATTGATGTGTCCTCGCAGGCCGCCGACCTCCTCGACTTCAAGACCGCCGGCACGGCCAATGTGAAGGTGGAATATATCGGCCGGGCGCCGCTCGAAGGCGATGACACCCAAATGCTGATGGCCAGCTTCGAGCGCGGTGGGGAATGGAATTCCTCCGGCGCCGAGGCCGTCATGGTGGCGGCGGCAGACCAGCCAATCTCGGGCAGGAACGGCCTCGCGCATGTCGCATACGACGCGGCGAAACCAGAGTTGCCTGGGGTTCGACCGCTCGACCATCTGGCGCGGGATCTCTGGACACCAGTCCCGTCTGTCGGACAGTCAGTGCCCGTCCCGACATCGCCGGCCTTCAGCTCGTCCTATGCATCTGAGTCACGAGCGTCGGGAGCACCCCGCGCTCTCAGGGCGTTTGGCGCCCGCGGCGCTTCAGCTGAGCGGATCGCAATTGGCCTGATCGACGAAGCGGTGGCCGAACGTGTTCGTTTCCTCGTCAATGGGAAGGGCGATCTGATTGAAGAAGCCGGACCGGAGGCCGGTCTGATCTCGGCGAGCCTCGCCGTCGCTCGGGGCGAGGATGTCGACGCGGTGCTTCTCGCGCTGTGGCAGGCTGGCGCCGACGAAGCCTTCGTCGTTCGGAACTGATTTCGACCGGCTTCCGCAACCATCTGACGCCAATTCTTGCGATCGAAACACCCGATAGCCTAGTTTGGGGTCAAGAACGGCATCAGCGCGCGTTCGCAACGGGCCTTCCGGGAAAGATGGTGTCCATGAGTCGAGCAGGTTTCATCAAGACGCGTGTCCTGTTCGCGGCAGGTATTCTGGCGGCGGTGGTCGCATCGAATCCGACATTTTCGCAGGAACCTGCTACGGCGCCGCGGATCGAAACGGCGGCGAAGCAAGCGCTCTTGGTCGACGGCGAAACCGGGACGGTGCTTTTCCAGAAAGATCCCGACGCGCCATTTCCCCCTGCATCTCTCGCCAAGATGATGACGATGGAGATCGTATTCGCGGCATTGCGCGCCGGCGAGTTGCGCCTCGATACGGAGTTTCCGGTCAGCGAACACGCCTGGCGGACCGGCGGCGCCCCGTCGGGCTCTTCCACCATGTTTGCCAAGCTGAATTCCCGCGTTCCGGTCGAGGCGTTGATCCGCGGCACCATCGTCCAGTCGGCGAACGACGCGGCGATCGCCATTGCTGAGGGGATGGACGGCTCGGAGGAGGCTTTTGCACAGAGGATGAACGAGCGCGCCCGCGAATTGGGAATGACCGCCTCGCGTTTCGTCAATCCGACCGGGCTCCCGGCTGACGGCCAAGAGGTCACGGTGCGCGACCTTTTGACTTTGGCGCGCCATATCCGCGCGACATATCCTGATTTGTACAAGATCTATGCCGAGCCGGCCTTCGAATGGAACGGGATTTTCCAGCGCAATCGCAATCCGCTTCTGGCGATGGAACTCGGCGCCGACGGCATGGGAACCGGCTACACGGAAGCGTCGGGTTATGCCCTGGTCGGTGTGACGCAGAAGGGCGGCCGGGTGACCTTGCTGGCGATGAGCGGCCTGGAGAAGTCCAAGGAGCGCGCCGAGGAGGCCCGCAGGCTGCTGACCTGGGCCGAGGAAGCCTTCGAGCCCCGAACCCTGTTCGAGAGCGGCGCGAGCATTGGCACCGCAAGCGTCTTTGGCGGCAGTTCGGGCAGCGTCCCGCTTGCCGTCCGCCAACCCGTCAAGCTACTGGTTCCGGTCGATGCTCAGGACCGCGTCTCGGCCCAGATCCGCTACAATGGGCCGCTGATCCCGCCAATCAATGAAGGTGACAGGGTTGCTTCGCTGGAAATCCGCGTCGATGAGGACATAGTGATGACCCAAGCTCTTTATGCTGGCGCTTCCGTCTTCGCCGGGGACTTCGCGGACCGCGCGATGGGAGCGGTCAAGGAACTGGCCGTCGGCTGGCTCCGCGCCTTTTGATCTGCGAGATTCGGACGCCCATTGACCAGTTTTTTCATCACATTCGAAGGCGGCGAGGGCAGCGGCAAGACGACGCAAATCGCCCGTCTTGCCCGCCACCTGGAAGCGCAGGGCCGTATCGTGGTGACCACACGCGAACCCGGCGGTTCGCCCGGCGCCGATGCGATCCGGCACGTCATCCTGTCGGGTGCGGCCGAGGAACTTGGGCCGGAGGTAGAGGCCATTCTGTTCGCCGCGGCGCGCGCCGATCATGTGGCGGCCGTGATACGTCCGGCGATCCAGCGCGGCGAGGTCGTTCTGTGCGATCGGTTTCACGATTCCACCCGTGTCTATCAATTCCTCGACGCCTCCCTCGACCGTGATCTGATGAAACGCCTCGAGCAGGCCGCGACCGCGGGGCTATACCCAAATCTGACGATCATCCTCGATGTCCCGGCCGGCATCGGGGCGGAGCGCGCCCGTGAACGACGAAAAGGCGGCACGGCCGACCGGTTCGAGAAGGAAGACGAGGCCCTGCATGAGAGACGGCGGCAGGCCTTCCTCGACATTGCCGCCGAAGAGCCGGATCGCTGCATCGTCGTCGATGGCACCCGGCCGGAGGGCGTGGTCGCAGCGGAAATCGCCGGCATCGTCGATGATCGGCTGGAAGCGGCGCGATTCGAGGCAATTTGCCAATCTCTCAACGCGAGGCAGGGAACGTCATGAACGACCTGTCGCTCGAGACGCCGGAAGCCCACGACGATCTCGACGGCGTGCCGTCGCCGCCGGCGACGCTCACGCTGTCGGGCCACGAGAACGAATGGCGGGAACTCGTTGCGGCCGGGGCCAGCGGACGTCTTCACCACGCATGGCTTTTCCAGGGGCCGCGCGGCATCGGCAAGGCCACGACGGCCTTCGCCTTCGCGCGGCATCTACTGGCGGGGCCGCGGCCAGACGAACCGGAGGCGGTCCCGCCGGTATTCTCGCCAGACGAGGCGACTGTCCGTCAAATCGCCTTCGGGACGCATCCGAACCTGATCCACGTCGCGCGGCCGCCAGTCGAAAAGGGTACGGGCTTCAGGACGCAGATCACCGTCGACGAGGTCCGCAAGCTCAACCGCTTCTTTCATGCGACGGCATCGGGCTCCAATTGGCGGATCGCGTTGATCGACCCGGCCGACGACATGAACCGCAGCGCGGCCAATGCGCTTTTGAAGATCCTGGAGGAGCCCCCGCCGCGGTCGCTGTTTCTGATCACCAACCACACCCCCGGCCGGTTGCTTCCGACGATACGCTCTCGTTGCCGGCTGTTGCAGTTCAAGCCGCTGGATGAGGAAAGCCTCGCGGCGACGCTCGCCCATTGTCTGCCGAGCGCCGATGCGGAAGAGATCCGTGCCGCTGCGAAGATTGCCGAGGGCAGCGTCCGTGAGGCCATCTCGCTGATCGCCCATGGCGGCATAGAGATTCGCAGCACCCTGGACCAATTGCTCCAGGCCGACAGGCCTGATTGGAACGCTATCCATTCCCTGGCCGACGCCTTGACGCTCAAGGGGCGGGAATCGGCCTATGAGCTGCTTGTCGCGGCGCTGCTCTCCGCGATCGCCGAAGCCAGCGAGACATGCCTGCGGGTTGGCGACGGGGAGGGCGCGGCGGCCTTGGCCTCGCTGTGGCAGGACGAAACCACGCGGCTTCGGGAAGCCGCAGCTTATAATCTGGACCGAAAGCAGGCTCTCCTCACACTGTTCGACGGGTTCTATCACCGGCGGGCGCGGCACCGGGCCGCTTGACACGACCCCTCGTGCCCGCCCCAATCCCGCGATGCCGCCGATTGAGCCGTTTAGCGCAATGCTCTATGTCGCGGGTACGACATTGCTTCCCGCACCGGATTTGACGAAAGCCCCGATGGCCGAACGCTTCTACCTGACCACCGCGATCTCCTATCCGAACGGTCGCCCGCATATCGGCCACGCGTACGAGCTGATCGCGACCGACGCGCTGGCGCGCTTCAAGCGGCTCGACGGCTACGAGGTGTTTTTCCTGACCGGCACGGACGAACACGGCATCAAGATGCTGCAGAGCGCGCGCGACCAGGGGCTGGCGCCGAACGAACTGGCCGAGCGCAATTCCGCCGAGTTCGAGCGCATGGCCGAAGCGCTCGGCGGCACCAACGACGACTTCATCCGCACCAGCGAAAAGCGGCACGTCGCCGCGAGCCAGGCGATCTGGACGAAGATGGCGGCCGCTGGCGACATCTACAAAGGCGCCTATTCCGGCTGGTATTCGGTCCGCGACGAGGCCTATTACGGCGCCGACGAAACCACCGTCGGCGAAGACGGTCAGCGCCGCGGCCCGCAGGGCTCGCCGGTCGAGTGGGTCGAGGAGGAAAGCTATTTCTTCCGGCTCTCGAATTTCCAGGACCGTCTGCTGGCACACTACGACGCCAATCCGGACTTCATCGGCCCGGCCGAACGGCGCAACGAGGTCGTCTCCTTCGTTCGTTCCGGCCTGAAGGATCTGTCGGTTTCCCGCACGACCTTCGATTGGGGAATTCCGGTGCCGGACGATGGAAAGCACGTCATGTATGTGTGGGTCGACGCGCTGACGAACTATCTGACGGCGACGGGATTTCCGGGCGAGGGGGAGCGGACATCCTTCTGGCCTGCCGATCTGCATGTGATCGGCAAGGACATCGTGCGGTTTCACGCAGTTTATTGGCCGGCCTTTTTGATGTCGGCGGGGATACCGCTGCCGCGTCGCGTCTTTGCCCACGGCTTTCTGTTCAACCGCGGTGAGAAGATGTCGAAATCGGTCGGCAACGTCATCGACCCGTTCGCCCTGATCGACGTCTACGGACTCGATCGGCTGCGCTATTTCCTCTTGCGCGAGGTGCCGTTCGGCCAGGACGGAAATTACTCGCATGACGCCATCGTCAACCGAACGAATTCCGAGCTCGCCAACGATCTGGGCAATCTGGCCCAGCGCTCGCTGTCGATGGTCGCCAAGCACTGCTCCGGCGCGGTGCCGACGCCAGGTCCGTTGAGCGAAGCCGACGACGCCATCCTGTCGGCCGCGAGCAACCTGTTGCCAAAGGCGCGCGAGGCGATCGACCGGCAGGAACTCCACGCGGTCCTCGGCGCGATCATTGCCGTCGTCAGCGAGGCGAACCGATATTTCGCAGGGCAGGAACCCTGGGCGCTGCGCAAGAGCGACCCGGCGCGCATGGAGACTGTCCTCTATGTCACCGCCGAGGTGATCCGGCGGGTGGCAATCCTGCTGCAGCCCTTCGTGCCGGAGAGCGCCGCCAAGCTGCTCGACACACTCGGCGTGGCCGACGACGAACGAAGCTTCACCGACCTGACGCCGGACGTCGCCTTGGTGCCCGGCCAATCACTTCCGGCGCCGCAACCGGTATTTCCGCGTTTTGTCGAGGCGGAGACGCCCGCGTGACGATGCCGTTTCTGGTCGACAGCCATTGCCACCTCGATTTCCCTGATTTCGAGGGTGAGCACGTCGAATTGCTCAGTCGTGCAAAGGCTGAAGGGGTTGGTCTGTTCGTGACGATCTCGACCCATGTGGCGCGGATCGAGCGATTGAAACAGTTGACCCGCGCGCACGCGGAAATCTTCGCCTCGGTGGGAACCCATCCACACAATGCAGCGATGGAGCCCGATACGCCCGTGGCGGACTTGGTGCGGCTGAGCCAAGACGAAAAGATCGTCGCTATCGGCGAAGCCGGCCTCGACTATTTCTACGACAAGGCCCCGCGAGACATTCAGGAGACTGTCTTTCGGCGCCATATCGAGGCAGCGCGCGAAACGGGCTTGCCGCTCGTCATTCACTCGCGCGACGCCGATGCCGACATGATCCGTATTCTGGAGGACGAAAGCGGGAAGGGGGCCTTCCCGTTCATTCTCCACTGTTTCTCCTCCGGCCGCGGCCTCGCCGAGGCCGGGATCGCGCTCGGCGGCTATGTGTCGTTTTCCGGAATTCTGGCGTTCAAGAAATCCGAGGAGATCCGCGCCATCGCCGCCGATGTGCCGATGAGCCGGTTGCTCGTCGAGACGGACGCGCCATATCTCGCACCGCCGCCGTATCGTGGCAAGCGGAACGAGCCGGCTTACATGCGTCACACAGCAGAGGTTCTAGCCGAAACCAAGGGCGTTGATCTCGGCGAAATCGCGCAACAAACGTCGGACAACTTCTTTGCCTTGTTCCAGAAGATTCCCGATCCGCGTGACGGCTGAGTATCGGAGGAATGCTCAGTGAGCTATACGCTGCGATTGACGGTCCTCGGCTGCGCATCCTCGCCGGGCGTGCCCCGGATAAATGGTGATTGGGGCGCCTGCGATCCGGCGAACCCCAGGAATCGGCGCACCCGCAGCGCCGCTCTCATCGAACGAATTGGCGCCGCCGGTCGAACCGTGGTCGCAATCGACTGCGGGCCCGATTTTCACCAGCAAATGCTCAGTGCATCCGTGACGCGCCTCGACGCCGTCGCGCTGACGCACTCACACGCCGACCATATTCACGGCATCGACGATCTGCGCGGCTATATGCTCGCACAGCAGACACGGATACCGGTCCATGCCGACGCCGCGACCCACGATCGCGTGCTCGAGGCGTTTCGCTATTGTTTCGAGACGCCGCCGGGCAGCAACTATCCGCCGGTCGCCCGGCACGTCGCCATCATTGCCGGGCAGAGTTTCGAGATCGCCGGACCTGGCGGATTGCTCTCGGTGACGCCGTTTCGGCAGGAGCATGGCGCGATTCATTCGCTCGGCTTCCGAGTCGGACCCATCGCTTATTGCAGCGACGTCAGCGATTTCCCCAATGAAGCAATCGCCGCGATCGACGGCGCCCGGCACGTCGTCATCGATGCGCTCCAATACAAACCGCATCCGAGCCATCTGACCGTCGCCCAGGCGCTCGCATGGATCGACCGCTTCCATGTCGACGGCGCGACGCTGACACACATGAACACGCCGCTCGACTACGACACGCTCTGCGCCGAACTGCCGGCGCATGTGCGGCCGGGATATGACGGCCTGACGATCGAATTCCCGCTGGACTGACGTCTGTATCGATCGGGACCGATCCCGTCATCCGGCGGTGGAGTGTCCGCCGCCGTTACGCCAGCAGCCATCGCCGGCCTATTTAGTTCCATAATATATCTTATGCCACTTAATGACGTGAGAGTAGCTGGCGGCAAGGGCCAGGGTTGGACGTCGATGATGACACACCCCGGCCATACGCACTGCCCTACTTGTCGTCCCATTGCGTCGGTGTGCGTCGCGACTGACACATGAGCGGTCTCTCGATGGGCATGAGGGTTGGCATGGTCATCCCTGGTGCTGGAGCCAAGTGCATCACCGCGAGCAACCTTTCGCGGGCAGACGGCTTAACCCTCCACGGATGGCGCACCGGTTTGCATGCGCACGCTTTCAAGGAGACGACAATGAGCATGTTCGGCAACATCATGAACAAGATTTTCGGGCAAGGGTCCGCAGAGGCGGCGGAGGCGCCTGCTTCCTCGAAAGCACCTTCGGCGAACCCCGCGCCCCAGAAGCCAGCAAGCAACGATCAGGGTGCATCACCGACCGCGACTGCTCAGGTGACGTCGCCAAAACCAGCGCAACCGGCAACGTCCATGCCGCCGGCAACCGGCGGATCGTCAGAAGCGGCGCCGGCCAGAACTGTCGACGTCGGCGCGGTTCTCGACAAGATGGCGGCTTCGCACAAGGGCGGAGGCGGCCATTACCAGACATCGATAGTCGACCTCCTCAAGCTTCTCGACATGGATTCCAGCCTTGCTGCCCGCAAGGAGCTGGCCGATGAATTGAACGTCCATGCCGGCCCGGACGGCAGCGCGGAGGAGAACATTGCGCTTCATAAGGCGGTGATGCAGAAACTCGCGGAAAATGGCGGCGTTGTGCCCGAAAGCCTGCGCAACTGATAACCTTCGAGCGCCGTGGCAGCTTGCTGCGGCGCTCGGATCCTCGTGGTACGATACGGCAGTTACATCAAGGGTATAACGGCGTGACGTAGCTTGTTTTTCGCATGGTAAGATGACAGTTGAATTGATCGTATTGGCTCTATCGGCAGCCTTGGCGCTGCTCCATATCGTGCTTGCGTCTCATAGCGCCAGCTTTGAGCGTGGATACAAATGGACGGGAAGCGCGCGCGACGAACCGATGCCGCCACTGACAGGCATTGCGGGTCGCCTAGAACGTGCGAGCGGGAACTTCTTTGAGACGTTTCCAATCTTTGTAGCAGCAATATTCATCGTCACGGTAACCGGCGAGGAAAGCGTCGTGACGGTGTGGGCTTCGATTGCTTATCTGACAGCAAGATCCGCTTATCTGATCGCATACGTTTCGGGAGTATACCTGCTGCGTTCGTTGATATGGAATGTAGCCACGGTCGCGATAATCGTAATTCTGATCGCCAGCTTCATCTGATATCTTCGTGTTGGCGCGGGCTGCGGGTACCCGACCGCCCTCTTCCCTTGTTAACAAGCCGAGCTGGCGATGAGGGTGCAATCTGCCCGGGCGATCCGATCGGATCGGCCCGGCAGCGTCATAACCCGCGCAAGGACGACCACATGACACCCTCCAAAAACGTCGCCCGTCTCGTGGAGATCATGGCGGCTCTGCGCGATCCAGAAACCGGGTGTCCGTGGGATATCGAGCAAAATTTCGCGACGATCGCGCCCTATACGGTCGAGGAAGCCTACGAAGTGTCCGACGCAATCGAGCGCGACGACATGGTCGATTTGCGCGAGGAATTGGGCGATCTCTTGCTTCAGGTCGTCTATCACGCCCAACTCGCCGCCGAACAAGGCCTGTTTGAATTTGGCGACGTCGTCGAGACGATCACGCGAAAGATGGTCCGCCGACATCCGCATGTGTTCGGTGACGCCGTCGCGCGCTCGGCCCGCTCCGCGAAGGGCCAGTGGGAAAGAATCAAGGCGGAGGAAAAGGCCGAGAGAGCAGCATTGCGGGCAAAACTTGCCGGAGACGCAAGCCTACCAACCGATGCGAACGGCGCCGACCGGCCGCGGCATCTCGACGAGATTCCCGGCGCGTTTCCGGCGCTGACGCTGGCACTCAAGGTGCAGAAGAAGGCTGCCGACACCGGCTTCGACTGGGACCGGCCGGAGCCGATCCTCGAGAAGATCGAGGAGGAACTGGGCGAATTCGCAGAGGCGATCGCTGCCCGTGATCGAGATGCAAGCGAGGCGGAACTCGGCGACCTTTTGTTCAGCGTGGTCAATCTCGCCCGCTTCCACGAGATCGATCCGGAACTGGCGTTAAGACGCTGCGTGCGCAAATTCCGGGACCGGTTCGGCTTTATCGAGGATCAGCTCGAAACGACCAACCGATCGCTGCATTCGGCAAGTCTCGACGAGATGGAAGCCTTGTGGGTGGCGGCGAAGCGCCGATCGGCTCCCTTGCCAGACTGAGGCGCCAGGCGACGGATGTCTTCTATTTTGCCTTGGTTGCTCGTTTTGGACGTCGCGACTGCTGGGAAGCGCGACGTGAAGCCGCATCGGCGATAGCGATCCAACTTTTGGCCTCGTCCTGATCGTCAAGTGCCGACTCCGGCATGCGGTAATAGGGCATGCGCGTCGGCGCCCGGCCCTCGCGCGCATAGGTCCAGCGCGTCAGATCGGCCGTCTCGTAGATGGGCTCACTGACTGCATCGCTCTTCAGATAGAGTTCGCCCTGGACCACGACGGCGACGATCCGACCTCCGGAGTAGACCCCCTGCCCGCCGAACATCCTGCGAACGCGGACATCGGCAAGCGAGACGAAGAGGTCCCGCAGGAAATCCTCGTCCATCCGATTGCCTTTCGCCGTTAGCCAGCGTGACCGGCAAGCGCCGCCAGGTCCGCCTGCTTCAATTCAACCGACTCGCCGCAGCCGCAGGCCGAGGTCTGATTGGGATTGCGGAAGGTAAAGCCCGAGCGCAGCACGGTCTCCTCGTAATCCATCTCGGTGCCCAGCAGGAACAGCACGGCCTCCGGGGCGATGAAAACGCGTGCGCCGTCTTTTTCGATCGAGTCTTCGCCCGGCTTCGCTTCAGTCGCCAGATCGACCGTATATTCCATGCCGGCGCAGCCGCCCTTCTTGATGCCAACGCGAAGGCCAAGGGCGTCCTCGCCCTTGGTGGCCAGGACCGCCTTCACGCGGTCGGCGGCGGTGTCGGTCATGCTCATGACGGTGAAACGGCCCATGGCGGTTTCCTTTTCGGCTGTCCAAGGTCTTGCGGATTCTACATCAAACATGGGCGGTATGGCGACACTACGCAAGCTGAACACAATGTCCTCCTCTCGCCCGGCTATGATTGTCGGGCGCTCAAGAGCGCGTCCACAACTCGCGGGTGGCGAGTTCCGCGGCATGGCCGTCAGGATCACGGAAATACAGGCTGTGTCCGCGCCCCTTCGACCACTCGACCTCGCTCTCGACGCTTACGCCGCATGCCATCAGATGATCGCGCCATGTATCGAGTGAGCCATCCGGTATCGCCAACGCGAAATGAATGGGCCCGCTGCCGTCATGCGGCGGGATCGTACCGCCGGGCGTCGCCACGGCTTCGAGCGTCGAACCGCGCGCGAAAAGGATCAGAACCGTACCGTCAGGCATACGGAAGACGGTGATACGGTCTTCCGTGAACAGCGGCGACAGGCCCAGAACGCGGCGGTAGAAGTCGCGCGACCGTTCCATGTCGTCGACATAGAGGCAGGTTTCCAGAAGCCCGGCGAGTGGTGGAGCCATGGGTACGCCTGCGTCGCCGATCAGAACCAGCCGACGGCGACCTGTGCCTCTTCGCTCATGCGCTCCGGCGTCCACGGCGGATCGAAGACGAGATCGACCCGGACCTGCCCCACGCCGGCGACGGAGTTGACTGCGTTCTCGACCCAGATCGGCATTTCGCCGGCCACGGGGCAGCCTGGCGCCGTCAGCGTCATCTCGACATCGACATTGCGCTCGTCGTCGATGTCGATCTTGTAGATTAGGCCGAGCTCATAGATGTCGGCCGGAATCTCCGGGTCGTAGACGGTCTTCAGCGCGCCGACGATGTCGTCGGTGAGGCGCGACAACTCCTCCGCCGGCAGCGCCGACACGGGTGCCGCTTCGTCGGAGGCCACCGCCCCGTTTGCATCCGGCGCACCGTTTGCGTCCGGAGTGTCATCGTTCGCCGGCGTCTTGATCTCGGCTTCGTCAGTCATGAATTGATCCTCAGGCCCGGTCGTCAGGCAAAGAAGCGTCTGGCTTTTTCGAGGGCTTCCGCGAGGCGGTCGATTTCCGCCAGGGTGTTGTACATACCAAATGATGCCCGACATGTGGAGGTCGCGCCGAAACGCTTCAAGAGCGGCTGGGCGCAGTGGGTCCCGGCCCTGACCGCAACCCCCTCCCGGTCGATCACCATCGACACGTCGTGGGCGTGGATGCCTTCCAGGTCGAAGGAGACGATCGCCCCCTTGCCCGGCGCTTCGCCGTAGATCCGGAGCGAATTCACTGCTTTCAGCCGCTCATGCGCGTAGTCCCTGAGGCTTTCTTCATGGGCCGCGATCGCATCGCGGCCGATCATGTTCATGTAGTCGATCGCAGCGCCGAGCCCGATCGCCTGGACGATCGGTGGCGTGCCGGCCTCGAAGCGGTGCGGCGGCGCATTGTAGGTCACGGTTTCCTCAGTGACCTCGACGATCATCTCTCCGCCGCCGTTGAACGGCCGTGTGCGCTCGAGCATATCGCGCCGACCGTAAAGAATCCCGATTCCGGTCGGGCCATAGAGCTTGTGACCGGTGAGGACATAGAAGTCGCAGCCGATGTCCTGGACGTCGACCGGCATGTGGACGGCGGCCTGGCTGCCGTCGACAAGAACCGGAATGCCCTTGGCGTGGGCAAGCGCTGTCACCGCCTTCACATCGACGACCGTGCCCAGCACATTGGACATATGGGTCGTCGCCACCAGCTTGGTGCGCGGCGTGATCGCCTTTTCGAATGCCTCGATGTCGATCGATCCGTCGTCTTCCACCGGCACGAAGACGAGCTTTGCGCCGTTCTTCTCGCGAATGAAGTGCCAGGGAACGATATTGGAGTGGTGTTCCATGATGGTCAGGACGATCTCGTCGCCTTCGCCGATCTCGTTCATCCCGTAGCCATAGGCGACGACATTGATCGCCTCGGTCGCCGAGCGGGTGAAGACGATTTCCTCGCTGCTCGGGGCATTGAGAAAATCACGAACCTTACCGCGTGCGGCCTCGAACTCCTCGGTCGCCTTGTTCGACAGGAAATGCAGCCCCCGATGGACGTTGGAATAGTCTTCGCTATAGGCCTTCTGGATTGCGTCGAGAACGGCGCGCGGCTTCTGCGCCGAGGCGCCGTTGTCGAGATAGACCAGCGGCTTGCCGTAGACCTGTTTCGACAGGATGGGAAAATCCCGGCGCACGGCTTCGACGTCGTAAGCCCCGATGTCAGCGGCTGTCGCTTCGGCCTTCATGGAAACGGACTCCCGTGGCGAACCCGGAGGCTCGCGAAACTAGGCTGGATCTGAACACGGCCCTCTAATGGCGACCGGATCAAGAAGCAGCGACGATCAGTGGCTCCGTTCGAGCCAGGTGTCGATGCGTTGCATCAGCGCTTCCTCGGCCGCTTCGTGCTCCAGCTCCTCGACGATTTCGGCGACGAAAGCCTTCACCAGAAGAGCCCGGGCCGGTTGTTCGGGGATACCCCGCGACATCAGGTAGAACAGATGCTCGGCATTGATCTCGCCGGCTGTCGCCCCGTGGCCGCACTGCACGTCGTCGGCGAAGATTTCGAGTTCGGGCTTCGCCGAGAAATCGCCGTCGTCCGACAGGAGCAGCGTGTTGCAGGCCATCTTGGCGTCGGTCTTCTGCGCCTCCTTGGCCACCTTGATCATGCCTTGGAACACGCCGTGACCACCGGTAACGACATTGCGGAACGTCTCGGTCGCCGTGGTATGCGGAGCTGTGTGCCTCAACGTGGTCGTCACGTCGATATGCTGGCCTTTCTCGATGAGATTGACGCCGCGGATCTTGATATCGCCGCCCTCGCCCATCGTCTCGGCATGCACCTCGTAGCGCACCAGCGCGCCGCCCGTGTTGAGCACGAACATCCGGAACGAGGCATCGGTGCCGAGTTCGACATTGAGCTGGCCGAGATGCGCGGCCGACGCGCCCTTGGCCTGATCGACGATCCAGAGCACATCCGCACCGGCGCCGATCACCAGATGCGAGACCCCGGTCGAGAGCGTCGGCGACGCCGCTCCCTCGATCCGCTCGACAAACACCGCTTTCGCGCCATCACCGACGGTGCAGCGCGCCAGGCCATGCGAGCGATCCCCCGCCTGGGAACGCAGTTCCAGCGGCGCTGTCACGTTGGTGTTCGGCGCGACCTCGATAGCGACGGCCGCCGCGCCAAAGGACGCGTTCAAAAGCCGGATCGTATCGACCGGCCGGTCGAGGTGGTTCGGCGATCGGCTCCAATCCGCCGCTTCCGTGATCGCCGACACCGTGACACCTGCCGGCACCGCGCCATTGTCGGGCGCACCGATCTCGACGACATGGCTGTTCGGCAGCAGCGGCGCCAGCAGCGTGCTCCCCTCGCCTGACGGGCCTGCGGCTGCTGTGCCCTTGTCTTCCAGCCGGCTCATCAGCAAGCGCAGGTCGGTGTAGTGCCAGGCTTCGACGCGCCGGTTCGGCAGCCCATCGCGGCGCAGCGCCTCAACCGCCGAATCCTTGGCGTCGGCGACAACGCCGGTGCTTTCGGCACGCTCGATCAGCGCCGTTTCCGCCGGCGTCCGCGGGTTCATCTGATGCACATTCATCGTCACGCCGCCTCGTCGATGATCTGGCTGTAGCCCTCGTTCTCAAGCTGCAGCGCCAACTCCTTGTTGCCGGTCTTGATGATCCGTCCCTTGTAGAGGACATGCACCGTGTCCGGCACGATGTAGTCAAGCAGCCGCTGATAGTGAGTGATTACGAGGAAGGACCGCTCCGGCGAACGCAACGCGTTGACCCCGTCGGCGACGATCTTCAGCGCGTCGATGTCGAGGCCGGAATCGGTCTCGTCCATGACGCAGAGCTTGGGCTCCAGCAACGCCATCTGCAGGATTTCGGCGCGCTTCTTCTCGCCGCCGGAAAATCCGACATTGAGCGGGCGCTTCAGCATGGCCGCGTCGATCTTCAGATCGGCCGCCGCCGCCTTCACCCGGCGCATCAGGTCCGGCGTCGTCATTTCGCCCTCGCCGCGCGCCTTGCGCTGGGAGTTGAGCGCCGTCTTGAGAAACGTCATCGTCGCCACGCCTGGAATTTCCAACGGATACTGGAAGGCGAGGAAAACGCCCGCGGCGGCACGTTCGGCCGGGTCCATCTCCAGGATCGACTCGCCATTGTAGAGGATGTCGCCCTCGGTCACTTCGTAATCGCTGCGGCCGGCGAGAATATAGGACAGGGTCGATTTGCCGGAGCCGTTCGGCCCCATGATCGCGGCCACCTCGCCGGCCTGGACCGTCAGGTTGACGCCACGCAGGATTTCGGTCTCGTCGTCCGCCACGCGGGCATGAAGGTTTTTGATTTCAAGCATCGGTGTTTTCTTCAACGTTCGGTGTTGTCGGCGACATCGGCCGATTGGATTTCTGTCAGAAGACGATCGCGCTCGTTCTGAAGCGCTTCAAGTGCGTCGGCGACGGTCGAGTCAGTGGCATTTCCCTGCGCCATCCCGATCGTCTCCCGGGCCTGCGCGATCTCATCTTCGATATCGCTCAGGCGTTCGTCGCGGGCGGCATCCTGCGGCGCGTTGGGGCGCGACATTATCCGACCGAGCCCTCGAGGCTGATGCCGATCAGCTTCTGCGCCTCGACGGCGAATTCCATCGGCAACTGCTGGATCACGTCGCGGACGAAGCCGTTGACGATCAGCGCCACCGCCTCCTCCTCGGGAATGCCCCGCTGCATGCAGTAGAACAGCTGGTCGTCGGAGATTTTCGAGGTGGTTGCCTCGTGCTCGAACTGCGCGGTGGCGTTCTTGGTCTCGATGTAGGGGACCGTGTGCGCGCCGCACTCGTTGCCGATCAGAAGCGAGTCGCACTGTGTGAAGTTGCGCGCGTCGGCCGCCTTGCGGTGGGCCGAGACCTGGCCGCGATAGGTGTTGTTCGAGCGCCCGGCGGAAATCCCCTTCGAGATGATGCGGCTGGTGGTGTTCTTGCCGAGATGCAGCATCTTGGTGCCGCTGTCGATCTGCTGGCGACCGTTGGAGACGGCGATCGAGTAGAATTCGCCCTGCGAGTGGTCGCCGCGCAGGATGCACGAAGGGTACTTCCAGGTGATGGCCGAGCCGGTTTCGACCTGCGTCCAGGAAATCTTCGAGCGCTTGCCGCGACAATCGCCACGCTTGGTGACGAAATTGTAGATGCCGCCCTTGCCGTCCTTGTCGCCCGGATACCAGTTCTGGACCGTCGAATATTTGATCTCGGCGTCGTCCAGCGCGATCAGTTCGACCACGGCGGCGTGCAACTGGTTTTCGTCGCGCTGGGGCGCCGTGCAGCCTTCCAGATAGGAAACGTAGGAGCCTTCGTCGGCGATGATCAGCGTGCGCTCGAACTGGCCGGTGTTCTTCTCGTTGATCCGGAAATAAGTCGACAGTTCCATCGGGCAGCGAACGCCCTTGGGGATGTAGACGAAGGAGCCGTCGGTGAAGACCGCCGAATTCATCGTTGCGAAGAAATTGTCAGAGACCGGGACCACCGTGCCGAGATATTTCTTCACCAGATCGGGGTGCTCGCGGATCGCCTCGGAGATCGGCATGAAGATCACGCCGGCCTTCTGGAGCTCCTTCTTGAAGGTCGTGGCGACCGACACCGAATCGAACACGGCGTCGACCGCGACCCGCGAGGAGCCGTTGGAGCCCGGCGGCATCAGCGAATTCTCGTCGAACTCCGATGGCTCCACGGTCTTCACGACGCCAGCCAGAATCTCCTGCTCGCGCAGCGGGATACCCAGCTTTTCATAGGTGCGCAGAATTTCCGGATCTACCTCGTCCAGCGAGGCCGGCCCGGACATCGACTTGGGCGCAGCGTAATAATGAATGTCCTGGAAGTCGATTTCCGGATATTCGAGCCGCGCCCAGCTCGGGCTTTCCATCGTCTTCCAGCGCTCAAAAGCCTGGAGACGCCAGTCGAGCATCCATTGCGGCTCGTTCTTCTTGGCCGAGATCAGCTTGATCGTGTCTTCGGTAAGGCCCTTCGGGGCGACATCCATCTCGATGAGCGTCTCGAATCCGTATTTGTACTGGTCGACGTCGATCTTTCGGACCTGATCGATGGTCTCCTGGACTGCAGGCATTCCAATTCTCCATACTCGCCGGATTCAAGGTCCGGTGGTTGGGCGTGTGCGGCCGCGATATCATCGAAGCGGCTCTTAATATAGCAACGAGGCGTCCTGCTTTTTAGGCTCCCGGAGCCGCAGTGCAAGATCGAATCCTCATGCCGCGTGATCTTGTCGGTGCGCGCGCGTGACGCGATTGGCCAATCCGGCATATTCCCTGACGAACCAGTCTAGATCGTCCGCGCTCGTCTCATAACCGAAACTGACGCGGATGGCTCCCTCCTCGGCCGAGATTGCCAGACCCGCTTCCGCCATCGCGACAACGACGTGGCTGCGGCCGACCTTGCCCGACGAACACGCCGACCCCGCCGAGATCGCAATACCGGCAAGGTCGAGTGCCATCTGCGCAGTTTCGCTGCGAAGCCCTGGAGTCGCGACTGCCACCGTGTTCGGCAGCCGTTCCGCGTCAGCGCCGAGCACAATGACACCTCGAAGCGCTTTCCGGATGGCCGCTTCGAGATGGTGGCGCAGTGTCACAAGCCGGTCCGGCATGCTCTCCAGACGTTCACGAGCCACGTCGGCAGCCGCGCCGAAGCTTGCTATCGCCGGAACCGATTCGGTACCGGCCCGCCGCCCCGACTCCTGTCCGCCACCCCGCACCAGCGGAAACGGACGCGTCGTGGAATGACGAAGGACAAAAGCGCCGACGCCCTTGGCCGCGCCGAGCTTGTGGCCGGAAACCAGCAACACGTCGGCTCTCGTCTCGGCAAGGTCGATCGGAATGCGGCCAACCGCCTGCACGGCGTCGATCACCAGCCGCACCGGGCAACCGGCGATCGCAGCGTGGATACGCTCCAGGGGCTGCAGAACGCCGGTTTCGGAATTGGCCAGCGTCAGCGCCAGCAGGCCGACATTGTCCTCGCCGAGCCCGGCGGCCCAGGCCGCAAGCGCCTCGCAGTCCACAATGCCATTTACATCCACCGGCAGACGGGTCACGTGATCCGCCGCGAAGCTGCCGCCTTCGCGAATGCAGGGGTGATCGGTGTCGATGACCGCGAGCTTTTTGATCTCCGTCTCCCGCCCGTCAATCAACCAACGTTGTGAGAGGGCTGTCATGGCCGCCTCGCTCGCTCCGCTGGTGAAGACGACGTCGGCTGGATCGCAGCACAAAAGGCGGGCGATCGAGCGTCGCGCCTCCTCCACCAGGGCCCGCGCGTGGCGCCCCTCGCTATGGACAGACGACGGATTGGCGGCGTCGAGCGCCGACACGAGCGCGTCCCGTGCCTCCTCGAGCAGCGGCGCCGTCGCGTTGTAATCCAGATAGAGGCGTCGCTGGCTTGCGGTCATTCGCTCTCGCAGCGGTTCGATTTCATGGCCGGTCGGCGCAAAATTCTTGAATTTTCCGCAGCGCTTGGACTAAAAGACGCCTTCAACGTCGGCCGGTAGTTTTGAATCATTCTAAACTAGAGCTTACGAGGCCGCTTTGGCTTCGTCAAGAAGCGTCCCGCCGAGCAATCCTGCTCGCCAAGGAAGATGAATTATGCCCGAAGTGATCTTCAATGGCCCTGCCGGCCGCCTGGAAGGCCGGTACCAGGCCGCCAAGGAGAAGAACGCCCCGATCGCCATCGTCCTGCATCCGCATCCGCGGTTCGGCGGCACGATGAACAATCAGATCGTTTATCAGCTTTTCTATATGTTCGTCGAACGCGGTTTCACGACGCTACGCTTTAACTTCCGCAGCATTGGCCGCAGCCAGGGCGAATTCGATCATGGCGCCGGCGAACTCTCGGACGCCGCCTCGGCGCTCGACTGGGTGCAGAGCCTGCATCCCGATTCCAAGCAGTGCTGGGTGGCTGGCTATTCCTTCGGCGCCTGGATCGGCATGCAGCTGTTAATGCGTCGCCCCGAGATCGAAGGCTTCCTGTCGATTGCTCCGCAGCCGAACTCTTACGATTTCTCGTTCCTGGCGCCCTGCCCCTCGTCAGGCCTGATCATTCATGGCGATCAGGATCGCGTGGCGCCGCCCAAGGACGTGCAGACGCTCGTCGACAAGCTGAAGACGCAAAAGGGTATCGTCATCACCCAGAATACGATGGAGGGTGCGAACCACTTCTTCACCGAACATACCGACCAGCTGCTTGCCGAATGCGCCGACTATCTCGATCGACGGCTGGCCGGCGAATTGTCGGACCCCAGGCCCAAACGGCTGAGATAGCCAATGACCTCGGTGCAAAGCGGCTTGCCATGTCACACCGACGCGACCCGCCTTAAGGCGGGTCGCACGAGGCTGCCGCCGCTCGACGGCTCGCGGCAGCCGGTGGTCGTCGGCCATGTCAGCGGCCTCCCGTCGAGCGAGCGGACCGCGAGATAGGCCCAGGCCTCCGCCTCCACTGCGTCGCCGTCGAAGCCGACCTCCTCGGCCGTGACGACGCGAGCATGCGGCGCGGCGCCATTGCGAAGATCGGCCATGATCGCCGGATGCCGCCGCCCGCCGCCGCAGACGATCCACAGTTTCGGCGGTTCGGGAAAATGCGCGGCCGCCTTGAGAATGGCTTGCGCGCTGACGAAGCAGAGGGTGCGGGCGACGTCCTCCAGCGAGCCGGCGCCGGGCGGCGGAACGGCAAAATCGAACCGGTCGAGCGACTTCGGCGCCGCTCGCGCGAAGAAATCGGCGGACAGATAGGGTTCCGAAAGCGCGGACAGGATACCGCCCTCGCTGGCGATCGCGCCGTTCTGGTCGAAGGGAATTCCCGCCTCGCGGTCCAGCCACTGGTCGAGCAAGGCGTTGCCGGGACCGGAATCGAAAGCGATCGGGTCATGCTCGCCGTCGAGATAGGTGACGTTGGAAATGCCGCCGATATTGACGAAGACAACCGGGAGTTCCCGGCATTCTGGCGCCAGATTCTTCGCCAGCGCCGCATGATAGGCGGGAACCAGCGGTGCGCCCTGCCCGCCCTCGGCCATGTCGTTCGTGCGCATGTCGAAGACGACCGGCAGTCCGAGCATGTCCGCAAGCAGCTGACCGTTCCCGAGTTGCACCGTCACTGCCTTGTCGGGCCGGTGCAGCACGGTCTGGCCATGAAAGCCAACGACGTCGACGGTCGCGGAGTCGACGTCGCAATCGGCGAAATAGCGCCGCACCGCCTCCGCGTGGCGCCGGGTCAATTCAGTTTCCAAGGCTTGCAGATCACCGGGACGATCGGTCCGGCGGATGATCGACTTCGCTGTTTCGAGCCCCTCGGCGAGACGGCGCCGGAATGCCGCATCATATTCATAGACCCGCGCCGGCCCGCGCTTCACGAGGCCGTCTCCGTTGGTATCGAGGAGCGCCACGTCAATCCCGTCGAGCGAGGTTCCGCTCATCAGACCGATCGCTCGGCGTTGGGGCGTTTCGGCCAAAATCGGCTCCGCATCTGGAATTGTTGGTCAGGGCTGGTAAACGGCTCTCGACGAACGAAGGAACCTCAGCGTTCCCATGAACCTCTCAGGATCACTATCCCATGATCGGTTTCAAGTCCGAGTTTCTCGCGACGCTCTGCGAACGCGGCTTCATTCACCAGACATCCGGCGACGCCGCCCTCGATGAGCTGTTTCGCACCGAGACCGTCACCGGCTATATCGGTTTCGACCCGACGGCGGCCAGCCTCCATGTCGGATCGCTGATGCAGATCATGATGCTGCACTGGATGCAGGAGACCGGCCATCGCCCGATCGCGTTGATGGGCGGCGGCACCGGCATGATCGGCGACCCGTCCTTCAAGGACGAAGCGCGCAAGCTGCAGACGGTGGAGGGAATCCAGCAGAATCTTGCCGGGATCAGGCGCTCCTTCGAGCGCTATATCCGCTTCGGCGAGGGTCCGAACGATGCCGTCATGATCGACAATGCCGACTGGCTTCTCGACCTCAACTACGTGTCGTTCCTGCGGGATGTCGGACGCCATTTCTCGGTCAATCGGATGCTGTCCTTCGATTCGGTCAAGCTGCGGCTGGATCGCGAGCAGTCGCTGTCCTTCCTCGAATTCAACTACATGATCCTGCAGGCCTACGATTTCGTCGAGCTTTATCGCCGCTTTGGCTGCCGGCTGCAGATGGGTGGCTCGGATCAATGGGGCAATATCGTCAACGGCATCGACCTTGGCCGGCGCATGGATGGGGCGGAGCTGTTCGCCCTCACCTCGCCGCTCCTGACCACCGCTTCGGGCGCCAAGATGGGCAAGACCGCCAGCGGCGCGATCTGGCTGAATGCCGACATGCTCTCGCCTTACGATTTCTGGCAGTATTGGCGAAACACCGAGGACGCCGACGTCGGCCGCTTCCTCAAGCTGTACACGACGCTGCCGATGGACGAGATCGCGCGGCTGGAAGCGCTTGGCGGGTCGGAAATCAATGAGGCGAAGAAGCGCCTCGCCAACGAAGTCACGGCGATGCTGCATGGGCGCGAGGCCGCCGACGAGGCGTCCGAGACGGCCCGCAAGACATTCGAGGAAGGCGCGCTGGCCGACACATTGCCGACGATCGAGGTGTCGGCGGCGTCCTTTGAATCCGGCATCGGACTTCTGTCGCTGCTCGTGTCGGCTGGGCTTGCGGCATCGAATGGCGAGGCGCGCCGGCATGTGAAGGGCGGCGCGGTTCGCCTCAACGACGTGTCGGTTTCTGACGAGCGGCTTATGGTGGGACCGCAGAACCTCGCCGAAGGCGTGGCCAAACTGTCGGTCGGGCGCAAAAAGCACGTTCTCGTGCGGCCGGTTGCCTGAAGCGTCTGATCCTCCGAGGAGCTAATATTCGAAGATCCTGCGAAATATCCCCGGCGCGATCGCCGATATCGGATTAACGGTCAGAGTCGGATCGCCGAAGGCGCCAGCCAATCGGTAGGTTATTCCGATCAGCGCGCCCTCGGCCCCGTTGCCCAGAATGCCGCCGACAAACGGCAGGGCTCCGAACAACCGGTTGATTGCGTAAGCCGGCATGAACGAGCCGGATATGTCGATCTGCTCGCGAGAGTCGTAGATGGTGCCTTCGAAGCTCGAGCCGAAGATCGGGCCGCGCAGAATGCCATCCTGCGCAACAAGACGGCCGCCTTCCCAGGCAAGGTCGACGGACGCGGAGTCGAAATAGGCTCGCGATACTTCGAGGTCGCGGCCGATCGCGCCCGCCAAGCTTTGGCTCCCGGCACGCGTGGTCCCGACCAGGTTTGCCAATCTCGGTTCATCCACCAAGGTGAAATCTTGGAGCGTCAAAGCGCCGCTAAAACCACCTGATGCCAATCCCGAGAGCTGCAAGCGTGCGCTGCCACCCTGCATGCGCCTATAAAGCCCGCCGAACCGGAGCAGCGATCCAGCGTCGTCGGTGGCAAGACTGATCATCCGATCCGCCCCGTGTGGCCGGACGGCGAGCTCGATCGAACGGCCGGCTACGGTGTGGGCAGAAAGCGAAATCGCTCCCCCGGCTTTGTAGCGAATCGTTGCATCCCGAAACTCCTCGCCGTCAAAACCCAGCAAGCGCTTGAGCACGATCGTGGCGTTGACGGCCTTGCTTTTACTCGCTTGGCCCGGTTTCGCCACCAGGCCTTCCCGGCGAAGCCGATCGAGCATCGCCCGGGCGTCCAGGCTGCGCCCGGTCATGTCAAGCACATACCCGTCGTCGCCGCGTATGAGCTGTCCGGAGATGTCGTCGCCCCGATTTAGAGCCGCACTATCCAGCGTCACTCTCCTGAGACCGGAGTTGTCGGCTTCGATGCTGCCTTTGGCCGAAAAACCCTCTCCCGACAATTCGACATTGCGCATCGAGATCAGCTTGCCCGAAACGCTGAGATCGAAGGCGAGAGTTGCAGGGACACCCGGACCTTTGCTCCAGCCAACCGCCGGCATGTCAAGTCGCGCCGTCCCGAGATCGAGCTGGGCGTGAAATCCGTCCTGGACGCGCGTCAAACGCGCCGACAGCGGGCCATCGACGATCTCGCCGAGCATCGGCAACGCCGCACGAACCTCGTCGCCGGTCAATCGCGCAGTCACATCGAGCGTCGCCTCGCCGATCGGATTCGGCCCGATCGGTTGAGAAAACTCTACCCTGGCGGGAATCCCGTCGATCACAGCCGAGACATCCCCGATGGTCGCGCCGGGGGCAATCGTGACCATGCCGGAGACCGCCCTGATCTCGCGCCCATCGATCTGGCGTTTGAGGTCGACCCCATCGAGATCGGCGAAGACCGACCAGTTCTCCAGCCGCTCTTGTTCCGGCGCCGGTTGACCGAGAAGAAATGCCGCTCCGACCCCGACCTTCGCTCGGCCGGTCACGTCGTCGCTCCGCCAGCCGAACTTTCGCAAAGCCCCCACCGGCCCGCGGTCGGCCAGCCGAAGCAGCGCCGGCGCATCGCCGACGAGATTGAGGGACAGTGACGCGGCCACGCCATGGTCCGCCCGAACGAAATCCAACGACGACGGCACGATGTCGAGGCTCGAAAAGCCGGTGATGCTTCCTGCCGCGACCGTGATCAGCGTCGTACCGTCGCGATAGTCCAGCGTTCCAGAAACGGTCTCGACGGCGGGCATGTCGCCGATCGTCGCGAAGGTGCCATCCTCGAAATCGAGCGCAAGCCGCACTTCATCCCCGATTGGTCCCTCGTCCGGCACTGCGATCTCGGCAAGCCGCGCAAGACTGATATCCAGAGCGAGCGAACCCGTCGGCACTGATCCGGCCTCTCCAACATGGGCCAGCACCCAATCGCGCGCCTTGCCGGCGATGAAGAACGGCCAGAACGCTCTGATGTCCGCAGCCGCCAGCGCAGTTGCGGTCAGTTCCAGCCGAACCCGGTCCGCGGGATTCAGGCCGGTGAGTTCGCCAGTTCCGGCCAGTTCGCCGCGATCGGTTTTCAGGGACAATTCATCCAATGCGACGTACGCCCCACCGAAATGTACTGCTCCCACCGCCTTGAACGACGCTGATGTCGCCACATCAGAGCGTCCTGCCGTCGAGGCCAGCCGAGTGGTGCGAAGTTCCAGGCGAAGGCGCCCGGAACCGTCCGGGATCAGAGCGATCCGGCCAGCGAACTCCGCCTCGGCCGTCCCGAAATCGACGCGCCCATCGCTGATCGTCAGGTGGTCCTCGCCTTCCGCAAGGCTGACGCTGCCCCTAACCGAAGCCACAGGTTGCGTGGCCTTGCCAACGATCCGGCCGTCATGACCGTTCACGCTCGCGGTGACACGGCGGCCGGACGCGGTCGTGGCGAGCGAAACGGCGAAACTTGCCGGCAACACGAGCCCGAGCGCGTCGTGATCGCCATTCGCCGTCACCCTGCCCCACCGCAGTTCCTGCTCGGACGTTCTTGCCGCGAGCTCGACAATTCGCTGCCGGTTCGGATCGAGCGTGGCTGTCCCGGACAAAGCCAGTGCTTGATCAGCAACGATGCCCTTCGCGTCGATCGTGAAATGGCCGGCGGCATCGGCCGCGATCCGGAAGCTTTCAAGTCGGTCCGCGTCCCGGCCAAGCACGGCGAGATCGCTGACCTCGATGCCGCGCAGCCCGATAGCTTCGATAGCGACGAAAGGGCGGTCGAGACCGGAAAAGAAGTCTTCCGGTACAAACTCCTTGTCGGACAGCAGATGGTCGAGGACGGACGGGTCGAGACGCACGGTCTCGACTGAGAGGCGATTGACGGCGAGCCCCCCACCAAAGAGCGCGCCCAGGCCGACACCCGCCCGGACGCTGCCGGCGGTTCCAACCGCTTGACCGGTCCGCCGATTCTTGATCGCGACGTCGGAAAAGCGAATACCAAGAGTTCCCGCCGGACCGAATCCGACTTGCTGGCGACCGAACTCAACCGAGAAGGCTGGCCCGACAAACGCCGAGGCGATCCGTTCGGTCTGCCAACGCAGCAAGTCTTTGCCGCGATCGGTCCACAGCAGTGCGCTAATGGCGATGGCGAGCGCCAGAACAACGAATATGGCGAGACTGGCAAGCCCGGCGACAACCCGAATCGCTGTTTTCATGGGCCGATCACGCGCGCGCCGAACGCCGCGCGCCCTGTCTCCATGCCATCTCACGCGAAAAGATGCTCATTCTCGCTCCTGAAAATGCGCCGAGGGCGGCATGGCCGCTCCAACACAATAGAGATATTGATAAAAAATTCTGGCAGCCAAGGTTCACAAAACATCCCAAGGCTGATTTCTCAGGCCCCTGATCTCAATAGGACGACATGATGGCACTTTCAGCCGGCGATACCTGCCCCGAATTCCGCTTGCCGGATGACAAGGGGGAAATCGTCTCTCGCGATGACCTGAAGGGCACGCCATTCGTCCTTTATTTCTATCCAAAGGACGATACCTCCGGTTGCACGGTTGAAGCTGTCGATTTCTCGCGGCTGAAGGGCGAATTCGATTCCCTCGGTGTCCCGGTATTCGGGGTCTCGCCGGATACGGTCAAAAAGCATGGCAAATTCAAGGACAAGCACGATCTAACCGTCTGTCTCCTGTCGGACGAGGAAAAGCTGCTGCTCGACGCCTACGGGGTTTGGGTCGAGAAGAGCATGTATGGCCGACGTTACATGGGCGTCGAACGCACCACCGCGCTGGTCGGTCCGGACGGCAAGATCATCCGGCTCTGGCAGAAGGTGAAAGTGCCCGGTCACGCCGAGGAGGTGCTGGAAGCCGCGCGTCAATTTGCATCCGCCACATGAGCAGAGCCAGCAAGGAACCCTCGACACTGCGGCAGGCAACCATCGAAGCGCTGCGCGAAAGCGACCTCGACGCCAAGGTGGAGCGCACCAACCTCGCCTGCCGCCTCTGGTTCGGCCGGCGCATAGGCCTGCACGCTCCTGGGGATCCTGCGCTGCCAGATCGGCCCGGCCGCCCGGCCGCCCCGATTCTCGTTTCGCCGCGCAAGGTCAAACGGCGCTCCGTGCACACGGTCGAGGGCCGCATCGCTCTGATCCACGCGATTGCCCACATCGAGCTGAACGCCATCGATCTCGCGCTCGACATCGTCGCCCGCTTTGCCAGCGAAGCGGTGCCGCGCTCGTTCTTCGATGGCTGGATGACCGTCGCGCTGGAAGAGGCCAAGCACTTCCGCCTGTTGGCGCGAAGGCTGGAAGCCCTCGGCTCCCACTATGGCGCCCTGCCCGCCCATGACGGATTGTGGGAGGCCGTGGAGGCAACGGCGCATGATCTCGGCGCCCGCCTCGCGATCGTTCCGCTGATCCTCGAAGCGCGGGGGCTGGATGTGACGCCCTCGCTTCTGGAAAAACTGGAAGGTGTCGGCGACGCCGACACCGCGGCCATCCTGGAAATCATCTATCGCGACGAGAAAAAGCATGTGGCGATCGGCGCCAAGTGGTTCCGGTTCCTCTGCGCCCGGGAACGGCGCGATCCCGCCGAGCGCTTTCAAGAACTCGTTCGCGCGAGTTTCCGCGGCCAGGTAAAAGCGCCCTTCAACGATCGCGCCCGATCCGAAGCGGGGTTGACCCCAACCTTCTATCGCTCGCTATCGCCGCTTTCCAGCTGAGAAGCGGAATTGTGAGCAACAGGCAAAGGATCGTTAACCTTAATCGTGTGCAATCGGTTCATCGATGACTGGGCCTCCGTCCCATCAACGAGGAACGGGAAATGGCGGCGAGCAAACACAGACGAACCTTTGGGGAGTACCGCGAGCCTCACACCATCATCATCGCCCGCGGCGAACAGGTTCGCCATTTCACGGTGGGGCGACGGTCGCTTCTGCTCGGAACGGCCTTTGCGGCTCTGATCTCTCTGACCATTGTAGCGGCGCCGACCTGGTTCCTCATGCAAGACGATATCGCGGCGCGGCTGACCGCGCGACAAGCCCAGATCCGTCAGGATTACGAACAGCGGATCGCATCGCTGCGTTCGCAACTCGACACAGTCACCAGCCGGCAGATGATTTCGCAAAAGATCGTCGAGACAAAGGTCGACGTGCTTCTCGATCAGCAGGAGGAGCTCACCGCCCGCTACGACAAGTTGCGCCCCTTGTATGAACGCGCCCAAGAGGTGGGGGTCGCCCTGGCGTCGATTCCCCTGCCCACACCCAATCCCCGGCTCGAGATAGCAGATTTGCCCATGGGGGTGCTTGACTCGCTCGTCGAGGACGAGGTCGGCGCGGTGGTTTCGCAGCCCGCTGCGGCCATCGTTGATCCGATCCGTACCGGCTCGCTCGGCGAGCGGGCCGCTTTCACCACCGGGTTGCGTCCCTCCTCGGCGGCGCCCGCCGAATTGGCCGGGAAGACCCAGGTCGCTGACGCGATGATCCGCGAGGTCGGACGCTCCATCGACATCGCCGAATTTCGTCAGATCGAACATCTACAGAGTATGGCGGAGACGGCCCGGACACGAACGCTCAAAATCGCCGCGGCACTGAAGGCGGCCGGGATCGACGTTCCGGAGCTCGATGACCATACCGCCACGGGTGGTCCGTTCGAGCCGGTCCCGATCGACTATGATTTCGAAGACTCCTATGCCGAACTCGATACGGCCCTGGCATCTTTGCAGAAGGTTCATTCGGTGGCGGCAACACTGCCGATATCGGCGCCGCTGCCCGGCAGCCGCCTCTCCAGCTCGTTCGGAATTCGCTCCGATCCCTTTCTCGGACGGCGCGGATTGCATTCGGGCGACGATTATGCCGCGGCGGCAGGCACGCCGGTCCCGGCCACCGCGCCCGGCACCGTCACTAAAGCCGGCCGCGCCGGTGGTTACGGCAACCTCGTCGAAATCGACCACGGCAACGGCATTACCACTCGATACGCACATATGTTGCGGGTCGACGTTAGCGTGGGCCAGACCGTCGCGAAAGGCACCAAGATCGGCGAGGTCGGCAGCACCGGGCGTAGCACCGGCCCCCACCTTCACTACGAAGTGCGGCGCGATGACCGAGCCGTCGACCCGGCGCGATTTCGTCGCATCGGCCTGAGGATAGGCGCGCTCAGCTGACGGCTGGCCTTTACCCGCCCGTCCATCCTGTTCTCAGGCGATATCTTCGACTTCCACGTCGCTGCCATGCACGCGATGGGCCAGTGCCGCTTCCATGAACTCGTCGATGTAGCCATCCAGCACGTCTTGGGGTGACGTGCTCTCCACGCCGGTGCGCAAGTCCTTCACCAGCTGATACGGCTGCAGGACGTAAGACCGGATCTGGTGACCCCAGCCGATATCGGTCTTCGATGCGGCCTCGGCACTCGCCTCTTCCTCGCGCCGCTCGAGTTCGGCCTCGTAGAGCCGCGCGCGCAACATGTTCCACGCCGTTGCGCGGTTCTTGTGCTGTGAGCGCTCGGCCTGACACTGAACGACGATGCCGGTCGCCAAATGAGTGATGCGCACGGCCGAATCCGTCGTATTGACGTGCTGACCGCCGGCGCCGGACGCGCGATAGGTATCGATACGCACGTCGGACTCGGACACGTCGATCTGGATCGTGTCGTCGATCACCGGATACACCCAAACCGACGCAAAGGACGTGTGGCGTCGCGCCTGGCTATCATACGGCGAAATCCGCACGAGGCGATGCACGCCCGATTCGGTTTTCATCCAGCCATAGGCGTTGTGGCCCTTAATGAGCAGCGTCGCCGATTTGATGCCTGCCTCTTCGCCGGCATGTTCCTCGAGAACCTCCACCTTCATCTTGGAGCGGTCGGCCCAGCGCATATACATGCGCAAAAGCATGGCCGCCCAGTCCTGGCTCTCGGTGCCACCGGCACCGGAATGGACCTCGACATAGGTGTCGTTGGAATCGGCCTCGCCCGCCAGCAACGCCTCGATCTGCCGTTTGTCGACGTCGGCCCGAATTCCGCGGATCGCCTTTTCGGCTTCCGTCACGATCTCAGAATCGCCCTCCTCCTCGCCCATGGCGATGAGTTCGACGTTATCGCTGAGCGACTGGTCGAGGCGCTTGATGGAGCTGACCGCTTCGTCGAGATGCTGGCGCTCGCGCATCAGCTTCTGCGCCTCCGCCGCATCGTCCCAGATCGACGGATCTTCCGCTTTCTGGTTCAGATGATCGAGGCGCTTGAGGGATTGATCCCAGTCAAAGATGCCTCCTCAGCAGGCTTATGGCCTGCTTGATTTCGTCGACCATAGTCTCGATCTCGGCACGCATGCCGCAATCTCCTGCTTCGCTGGTAATTTGAATGCCGCCCCGACGACCGCGGAGCGCTTTACGCAAGGAAACGGGCGGTAAGCCCGCCCTTGAAGCGTCTATAACGCCGATGGCGGCGCTTGGCTAGAACAGCCCGCCAGCGCCCTGGACGATGGCCTGCTCGGCTTCCTGCGAGACCTCGCCGGAGCCGAAACCCGACGCGACCTCGTCCATGCCGATGACCTGGTAGGCATCCGACGGGCCGGTTCCGGGCTTGAACGCCTCCATGATGACGTCGGGTCCCGAGCCGCTGGCGCGCATGCCGGACTTCCGGTTGACGGCGATGATCTCCATGCCCTCCGGAGGTTGGAACTCGATCGGCTTACGGTCTTTCAAAGCCTCCCGCATGAAATCGATGAAGACCGGGGCAGCCATTCCGCCACCCGTCGCTCCGCGGCCCATCGGCGTCGGATTGTCGTAGCCGAGGAAGACACCGGTGACGATACCCGGCGTGAAGCCAACGAACCAGACGTCCTTCTCCTCATTGGTCGTCCCGGTCTTGCCGGCAATCGGAACGCCGAGTTCCTTCACCTTGGTCGCGGTACCGCGCTGCACGACGCCTTCCATCATCGAGGTGATCTGGTAGGCCGTCATCGGATCAAGGATCTGATCACGTTCGTCGATCAGCTCCGGCTCGGGCTGGCCGTCATATCGGGTCGCATCGCACGACTGGCATTGGCGCTGATCGTGTTTGTAGATCGTGCGTCCATACCGGTCCTGGATGCGATCGATCAGCGAGGGCTCAAGCGAACGCCCACCATTGGCGATCGTCGAAAATGCCGACACCATCCGCAGGACCGTCGTTTCGCCCGCGCCGAGCGCCATGGGAAGATAGGGCAAGAGCTTGTCGTATATGCCGAACCGTTCCGCGTATTCGGCGACGAGTTGCATGCCCATGTCCTTGGCCAGACGGACCGTCATGAGGTTGCGGCTCTTTTCGATTCCCAGGCGCAGTGTCGATGGGCCGGCGGAGCCGCCGCCGTAATTGGACGGCTCCCAGAAACCGCCATTGCCGTCGGGCAGTGAAATCGGCGCGTCGAGGATGACGGACGCGGGGGTGTAGCCATTGTCGAGGGCCGCGGCGTAGACGAACGGTTTGAACGACGATCCGGGCTGCCGATAGGCCTGCGAAGCCCGGTTGAATTCCGACTCGGCGAAGGAGAAGCCGCCGACCATGGCCAAGACGCGGCCGGTCTGCGGTTCCATCGCGACCAGCGCGCCCTGAATCTTCGGCGGTTGGCGGAGCCGATAGCCATCCTCGACTTTCTCGACATAGACGACGTCACCGCGCGAGACGACATCCGAGGCCGACTTCACCGTGCCCTGTCGCTCTTTGGTGTTAAGCCGCATCGCCCACTTCATGTCGGCGAGCGCGACCGTGCCGACTTCGCGTTTTGGGCCGAGCGCGCCGGAGACCTGGCGTGCCGGCTGAAGGCCGATGCTGATCCGGTCGCTGTCGGTGGCGAGAACCACCGCCAAGCGCCACTCGGGCACGTCCGCGAGCGGTTCGACCTTGCCGAGCGCCGGCCCCCAGTCGCTTCCAATGTCGATCCGCGTCACCGCGCCCCGAAACCCACGCGCCTCGTCATATTTGACCAGCCCACGCTGCAGCGCGGCGCGCGCTTCGGCCTGCAGCTGTGGATCAAGCGTCGTTCGGACTGACAATCCGCCTTCGTAGAGCGCATCGACCCCATAGCGCTGTATGATCTCGCGCCGGACATCCTCAGTGAAATACTCTGCTGCCGCCAGATAGGTGTCGGATGAGCGAGGATTGACGCCCAACGGCTTTTGCTGAGCCTCGACGGCCTCGGCATCGGTGATAATCTGGTTCGTGGCCATCTGATCGATGACCCAGTTCCGACGCTCGAGCGCCTTGTCTTCGTCGCGGAACGGATTGTAGTTCTCCGGCGCCTTGGGCAGCGCCGCGAGATAAGCCGATTCCTCGATCGTCAGCTCGCTGACCGGCTTGTCGAAATAGGCCAGCGACGCCGCGGCGATGCCATAGGAGCCGAGCCCGAGGTAGATCTCGTTGAGATAAAGCTCGAAGATCTTGTCTTTCGAATAGGCTTGCTCGATGCGCAGCGAAAGGATCGCTTCCTTCACCTTGCGATCCAGCGTGCGCTCGTTCGTCAACAGAAAGTTCTTGGCGACCTGCTGGGTGATCGTCGAAGCGCCCTGCATGCGCCCACCCTTGGCCAGGACCAGGACGGCACGGGCGACACCTTCGAGGTCGATGCCGGGATGCTGATAGAAGTTCTTGTCTTCGGCCGAGAGAAACGCGTTCTTGACCAGATCGGGGATCGCTTGGATCGGCAGAAACAAACGGCGTTGGCGCGCATATTCGGCCATGAGCGAGCCGTCCGAAGCGTGAACCCGCGTCGTCACCGGCGGCTCGTAGTCGGCCAGCACCTGATAGTCCGGCAAATCCTGCGCCATCTTCTCGACGTACCAGGCAAAACCACCCGCCACGATCAGGAAGAAGATGGCTCCGATTCCGAAGAAATAGCCGAGCAGTCTAATCATAAAAACTCCGTCCGCCCCAGGTGCGACACTCCGGTTCGGTCTCCTACCCGATCATGGCGCCGATTGGCCATCCGGCAGGTCTATAAATACGGTCTGGACGAACGATTGCCCTTTTCCGCATTCAATCCATCAACCTTGTTGTCGGCAATTGCGGCAAGGCCGTGAACTCAATCGGCTTTCGGTCGATCAATTGCCGTCTTCGTTGTCGATTTATCACACTCGTCGGCTGCAGTGCAGCCTCGTCGTCCTCCCTGCTCCGTTCCCCCGAAAAAATTCATCACAGCATCCGCCGTGGCGGCGGCCACCTCTTTGCGCCAGGCATCATCCTGCAAGAGCTTTTCGTCCTGACGGTTGGAAAGAAAACCGAATTCGACCAGGACAGAGGGAACATCCGGCGCCTTTAGAACCTTGAACCCCGCCGACCGCTTGGGTCGATTGATCAGGCGGATGTCGCGCGTGGCCAGATCGTGGACGAGCGACGTCGCGAAGTGCTCCGAGAAGCTGACGGTTTCCCGGCGCGTGAGATCCAGCAGGATGTCGAAGACGTCCGGTTTTTCCTTCTGCCATTCTTCGCCGGCAAAGCGGTCAGAGGCATTTTCCGCGGCGGCGACCTGCCGAGACAGCTCGTCCGATGCCGTTTCCGAAAGCGTATAGACTGTCGCGCCGCGCAAAGCGGATTGGCGAATCGAATCGGCGTGGATCGAGATGAAAAGATCGGCCCGCTCCCGGCGGCCGGCGGCGGCCCGCGCGTCCAATGGAATGAAGGTGTCATCTTCGCGGGTCAAAACCACTCTGACGCCACCCTTGGCGAGCAGCGAATCCCTCAGGGCGAACGCCAGTTCCAGATTGATATCCTTCTCATGCGTGCCGGAGCGCGACACCGCGCCATTGTCGATTCCGCCGTGGCCGGGATCGAGCACGATCGTCAGCTTCCGTTCGGGCTTCGCCGCGTTCTGTTTCGAGTCAGTGGCATCGGGCTGTGCGCCCGGTGTTTCGACGGACGCCACGGGCGCGGGTGCCGCGTCCGACGGCTGAATCGACAGGATAATGACCTGCCCGTCCGGACTTTCCTCGGTCCGGATCGCGGCGGATGCCTGTCGCTTGAGGCGAAAGATGAAACGATAGCGGTTGCTGGAGACGAGCCCGTGGCGGATGCTCTCGACGAAACCGTTGTCCGGCGGTACCGCGATTGAAGCGGCCGAAAGCGTATCGATGAAGTCGATCGCGACCCGATCGGGATTGGCAAGCCGCAATATGCGGGTCTGGGGTTTGCCTCGCAGGACGAAGGATGCGGTGTATTCGCCCTCTTCGGCACTCTGGCTCATGTCGGTAATGACCAAGTCCCGAGCGTCTGCCTCCCCCCGCCAGGCCAAGATCGCAAGCAGCGTCAATGCCGCGACCGTAAGCCATCCCCGACAGCCGGAAACCAGTGTTTGGACGAAGCGTGTCATGCCCCTCGATCCAGCCAGTGCTCCCATCTGGTAATCCTCGCCGCACCTAGCCGAGGCGGAGCCAACTTTTGACCCGACTCTAGTCTGGTCGAACGCCATAAAGATGATCAGACTGGGGCGAAAGCCGCATCGGATTCGACAATGCTCCCGCGCGTTCCATCGCCAGTTCCGTAAGATCGGGACAGGCTTTGCTTGCTCTTGCCCTTCGCTAGCGGCCAAAGCTTGCGTTGGCCTTGGCAGATCGGTACCGCGCTACCTCCCTTGCGATGTTCCCCTTGTTTCTTGCCCTCGGCCAGCATAAAAGCGCAGTCGAGGCTGACTATGACGGGAGGACCGTGTCGTCGTCGGGTCGAAAGCGGAACCGCCAGTGGACGCCAGCGTCTGGTTGCAGCGGTTGCGGCACTTGGATCCTTGGCGGCATCGACACCGGTCATCAGCCTCTCGGAAGATTTTCAATCGATACTGGAGCGCAGCTCCAGGCGATTTTCCAACGATGCGGATGCGCCCTGTTCGAAACAGCAGCCGGTCCGCGCGTTTCGTCGGCCGCTACAGCGGCCATCCAATTGTTGCAGGTCGTGATTTTGTCGTCAGCCTCCGCTTATAGCCCGACGTTCATCGCCAGCCCTTCCCGGGCCGGACGGTCGTCGCCGCGCGGAGAGGAACGGCAGCGAATCACACCCCTTACGGGCTCGCGCCCCACGGTCGTCCCGCAGGCTTCACACGCCTCGTTACGGCCCGGCGCGAGCGCCCGGGAGTCCATTCATGGCAAACAAAATGCTGATCGACGCGTCCCACCCGGAGGAGACGCGGGTCGTCGTCGTCCGCGGTAGTCGGATCGAGGAATTCGATTTCGAATCGGAGCACAAGAAGCAGCTTAAGGGAAACATCTATCTGGCCAAGGTGACACGGGTCGAGCCGTCACTGCAGGCCGCCTTCGTCGAATATGGCGGCAACCGCCACGGCTTTCTTGCCTTCAGCGAAATCCATCCGGACTACTACCAGATTCCCAAGGCCGACCGGCAGGCGTTGATCGACGAAGAGCTTGCCCGCGTCCAGGAGGAAGAGGACGAGGCTGACGAGCCGCGCCCCAGCCGTGGGCGTAGCCGCAGGGGGTCGCGGAATAAGGCGGCCGAGCGCAACGACGAGGAAAGCATCTCGGAGACCGTCGATTCGCAGGACGGCGAACCCGCGTCGGGCGACGGCAGCGAATCATCCGAAGACCGGGATCAGCCCAACGTAGAAGCCGCCGGGATGCCGCAAGGCGAGTCGGCAGGCGACGCCGCGGAGACCGACGCCGACGATTCCGATGGCGACGACGAGCCGACCTCTAGTCAATCGCAACGCGGTCGACGCAGCAGCAGAGCTCGGCGCGGTCGGGGCCGCTCGACAAGCGACGGCGATGCCAATGACGAGGCGAATGGCGACGAATCGGAGCAGATCGATGAAATCGGCTCCGAGGATGCGATGGAGGAGGTCCCGGTTCGCCAGAGCCGCCCCCGCCGCCAGTACAAGATCCAGGAAGTAATCAAGCGGCGCCAGATTCTGCTGGTCCAGGTGGTCAAGGAGGAACGCGGCAACAAGGGCGCGGCGCTGACCACTTACCTGTCCCTCGCCGGTCGCTATTCGGTTCTGATGCCGAATACGGCGCGCGGCGGCGGCATTTCCCGCAAGATCACCAACGCGTCCGACCGCAAGCGTCTAAAAGATGTCGTGCGCGATCTCGACGTGCCGAAGGGCATGGGCATCATCCTGCGCACCGCCGGCGCGAACCGGACGAAGCCCGAGGTCAAGCGCGACTACGAGTATCTGATGCGGTTGTGGGAGACCGTCCGCAATCTGACGCTGTCGTCGATCGCCCCGGCCCTGGTCTACGAAGAGGGCAGCCTGATCAAGCGATCGATCCGCGACCTCTACAACAAGGATATCGACGAGATCCTCGTCGCCGGCGAGGCCGGTTACCGTGAAGCCAAGGACTTCATGCGGATGCTGATGCCGAGCCAGGCGAAGGTGGTGCAGCCCTATCGGGATCAGACGCCGATCTTCGCGCGCCAGGGCATCGAATCGCAGCTTGAAAAGATGGTGCATCCGCATGTCACGCTGAAGTCCGGCGGGTACATCATCATCAATCAGACCGAGGCATTGGTTGCCATCGACGTCAATTCGGGACGCTCGACGCGCGAGCACTCGATCGAGGATACGGCGTTCCAGACCAATATGGAGGCCGCCGAGGAAGTCGCGCGGCAGCTCCGTCTGCGCGATCTCGCGGGTCTGATCGTCATCGACTTCATCGACATGGAGGAAAAGCGCAACAACCGGACGGTCGAGAAGAAGATCAAGGATTGCCTGAAGAGCGATCGGGCGCGCATTCAGGTCGGCAGCATTTCGCATTTCGGCCTTCTGGAAATGAGTCGCCAGCGCATTCGCGCCAGCGTTCTCGAATCCACAATGCAGCCCTGCCCGGTCTGCGAAGGCGCCGGCCACATCCGATCAGCTTCCTCCTCCGCGCTGCATGTCCTGCGCACCATCGAGGAACACCTCCAGAAGCATTCGAGCCACGACCTGATCGTCAAGATCCAGACGGCGACCGCGCTCTACGTGCTCAATGAAAAGCGCCAGCGGATCGAAGAGCTGGAACGCCATTACGGTCTGCGCATCCTCCTCGCCGCCGATGAGAGTGCCGGTCATCAAGGCATCGCTATCGAGCATGGCAGCGAGGCGGTGAAACCGGAAATCTCCTCCGACGTCGTCAACCCCGAATCGGTGGCGGCGGCCGAGATCGACGCTTTGGACGAAGCGGCTGACGAGGAAGCTGCCCGCAAGTCGCCTGAAACGATCGAGGAGGCAGGTGAACAGACCGATTCGGATGGTTCTGACGGTGGCAAGCGCAGACGCCGCAGGCGGCGCAAGCGGCGTGGCGACAGCGACGACGAGACGGTGTCTGCCGAAAGCGACCAGTCCGAGCCGGAGACCGACAGCGACGCCGATGATGAATCGGCGGGCGATGACCGTGCTTCAGATCGAAGCGAGGATGATTCGGATCGGGGACGCAAACGTCGGCGCCGCGGACGGCGTGGCGGTCGTCGCAATCGTGACGAGACCGGCGGTGCGGACGACGGGACCGAGGCGGGCGGCGGCGACGCTGCGCAGGAGGCGCAGCCCGCGAACGCCGAGGAAGCTGGCGATGCCGTTGCCGTGCCGCACGTCGAGGTAGTGCCTTCGGCCCCGCTCCAGCCAGTCGCTATGGATGCGGCTGGGGAGACGAATGCCGCGTCCGCCGAAACGTCCGTCGCGACATCCGGCGAACGCAATGGGGAAGAGCTGGCAGCAGCGGCGCCGGAGTCTGCTCCGGCCGCGGAATCCGCTTCGCGCGAAACGCCGGAAGCCGCGCCGAGCGAGATGGCGGACCAGGAGATGGTGTCGCCCGCCTCCGCGGCCAATGACGACGTGCGCGAAACCCAAGTCGAAGAGTCCGGTGAGCCGGTGGTGACATCCAGCGACGCGACGAAGGAAACTACCGAAACCGCGGAAAAACCGCGACGTACCGGCTGGTGGGCGCGGCGCTCGTTCTTCTGAGTCCTCGCGACCTCCGTGCTGCCTGTTCTCGGCCGCGCGGTTTTCGGAGCGCCGATCGCGTTTGGTCTTCCAACGCAACGCACAAAGACAACGGGCGGCCTCGCAAGGGGCCGCCCGTTTCTGTTGGAAAGCGAGGCTGGCTTGCACCTACCGGACGGAGTTCGCCGCGATTCGATCCAGAGCTTCACTGAGCGTCGCGTGGTCGCACGCATAGGATAGCCGAACGAACCCCTCGCCGCGGCGTGGATCGAAGTCCGTGCCGGGGGTGATCGCGACATGGCTGTTTTCGAGGATGGCCTTGGCGAACGCGGTAGAACTCGCCTCATCCTCCGGGATGGCCGCATAGGCATAGAAGGCGCCGTCGATCGGCGCGATGTCACGGAACCCGAGGGTTGGCAGGCGATCGATCAGAAGATCTCGGTTGCGCACATAGCCATCGCGAACCCGATCCAGCTCGTCTCTCGCATCGAAGACCGCCGTTGCGGCGACCTGCGAAAGCTCGGGTGCTGAGATATAGAGGCTCTGGCCGATCCGCTCGGCTGCGCGCATTAGGTCCGGCGGCAGCACCAGCCAGCCGATCCGCCAACCGGTCATGCAGTAGTATTTCGAGAAGGAGTTGACGACGATCGGTCGCTTCGAGAATTCGAGCGCTGTCGCCTCAGCCTTGCCATAGGCCAGTCCATGATAGATTTCATCCGAAATAAACCGGATGCCCTGAGCATCAGCATATTCGACCAGACGACGCAGTTCCTCGCGCGGCGTCATGGTGCCTGTCGGATTCGCCGGGCTTGCCACGAGGACGCCGGCAACCGGGCCGGCCTCATGCGCGCTGCGGAGATGCTCGGCAGTGAACACATAGTCGCTCGCATGATCGACTTCGATTTCCACCGGGACCAGACCGAGCGCGCGCAGGATGTTGCGATAGGCGGGATAGCCGGGAGCAGCGATGGCGATTCGATCGCCGGCGTCGAAGGCGGCGAGAAAAGCGAGATTGAAACCAGCCGACGAGCCGGTCGTGACCATGATTCGGTCCGCGTCGAGCGACTGCCCGTAAGCCTCGGCATAATGCCGCGCGATCCGCTCGCGCAAATCGCGCCGGCCGAGAGCGTCCGTATAGGCGATGCGGCCATGATCGAGCAGACGCCGCGCCGCAGCGCGCGCGATCTCCGGTGCCGGCGCCGCCGGTTGCCCGACAGCCAGCGAGAGGACCGAATCTCCTTGTGCGATCATCCGGTTGGCCTCGGCCAGCACGTCCATCGCGCGAAACGGATCGATGTCCGACCGCCGGGATGCCGTCATTGTGAGCAGATCGAACACTGTTTCATTCCTGTTTCGCCTCGAATTCGCCGGATTAGAATGCCGGAACAGCGGGAGTTTAGCCCCTTGATCCGTGGAGGATATCCGCTTGAATGGCCGGGTTTGGAAGAGGACCTAGCATGAATTTGTCGCCCCGCCGTCTGTCGGCCCGTTTGACCGCGCTCGCCGTCGCCCTTGCCGTCGCGCTGGCCCCGGTCGCGGCCGAGGCCGCGCGAAGCGAAAAAGCCAGCCTTCCCGTGGTCCGGGACGCCGAAATCGAAGCGCTGATCGGCGAGTACGCGCGGCCGATCCTCAAGGCAGCCGGATTATCCCGCTCGGGCATCGAGATCGTCCTGGTCAATTCCGGCAGCTTCAACGCCTTCGTCGCCGGTCGCCGGATTTTCGTCAACACCGGGGCCATCATAGCGACCGAGACCCCCAACCAACTGATCGGCATTCTCGCGCACGAGATCGGGCATCTGGCGGGCGGCCACCAGCAGCGGCTGCGCCAGCAATTGGAACGCGCCAAGACGATCGCCATCGTGGCCGGACTGCTCGGCGCCGGCGTCGCAGTGGCCGGTGCGTCATCGGGCGCGCGCGGGGCGGCTCAGGCTGGTGCGGGTCTTATGGCCGGCGGCGGCGATCTCGCGCGACGGGGGCTGCTCAGCTATCAGCGCGGCGAGGAATCGACCGCCGACCGGGCTGCGCTGACCTATCTGCGCAAGACCGGCCAGTCGGGAAAAGGGCTTCTGGAGACCTTCGAGACCCTCGATCGCAACAATCTTTTCGCCAGCGGACGCTCGGGCAACTATCTGTCGTCGCATCCTTTGCCGCGCGAGCGTATTGCGGCCTTGAAGCAGGTCGCGCAGGAAAGTTCCGATTTCAGTCGCCAGGATTCGCCGGGCCTGGCTCAGCGGCATGATCTGGCACGGGCTAAGATCGTCGCCTATAATGGGGGAGCGTCGGAGGTTCGGCGGCTGTTCGCCCGCAATCCGCGCGGTCTGGCCGCGCTGTATGGCGACGCCATCGCGACGCATCTGTCCGGTTCCCCTGCCACCGCCCTGCAAAAGATTGAGGCGCTGATTGCGGCTCAACCGAACAGCCCGTGGTTTCACGAGATGCGCGGTGAGATTTTGATGGATGCGGGTCGCTGGCAGGAGGCGGCAGCTGCGTTCGCCAAGGCCGTCAAGCTCGACAAGAGCGGCTCGGGCATCCTTAAGGCTGAGGTCGGACAGGCGCTCGTCACTGGCGGGGATCGCTCGCAAATGGACAAGGCTGTGGATTTGATCCAATCCGGCCTGCAAAGCGACCCGGGCAACTCCGTCGCTTATCGATTTCTCGCCATGGCCTTTGGCCGCCTCGGCGATGTCGGTCGCGCGGAGCTTGCCACCGCAGAGGGCTACTGGCACGGTGGGTCTTTCCGTCAGGCGAAGATTTTCGCGACGCGGGCCCAGCAGAAATTGAAGCCAGGCTCCCCAGCATGGCTGAAGGCCCAAGACATCATCCAGACCAAGATCCGCTGACGATCCAGAAGGAACCGCCTCCTCGTGACCAAAATCAAGCTCCTCGCCGCTGCCGCACTGGCGATCGCATTCGCTGTGCCCGCCAGCGCCCAGCAAACGATGACCGCAAAGCCGGCACAGACATCCTTCGACGAGGCCGAGAGCCGGGCCATCGAAGAGATCGTTCATGACTACCTGGTGACGAACCCCGAGGTTCTCTTGGAGGTGATGGACGCGCTGGAGACCAAGCGATCAGCGCAGCAGCTGGCCTCCCAGAAGAAGGCGATTACCGACACTGGGCCGGCACTGTTCGAAACGCCCGAAGGCACGGCTCTGGGCAATCCCGACGGCGATGTCACCGTGGTCGAATTTTTCGACTACAATTGCAGTTTCTGCAAAAGGGCGATGGCGGACATGGACGCGCTGGTCGAGAATGACCCCAATGTGCGTTTCATCCTCAAGGAGATTCCGGTGCTCGGCCCGCAGTCGCTCGAAGCGGCGACCGTCAGTCTGGCATTCCGTGAACTTGCTCCCGAAAAATATGCCGCGTTCCATCGTGACCTACTTGCCGGACGGGGAGTCGCCGACGAGGCCAAAGCGCTGACGGTGGCGGAGGGGTTTGGTATCAGCGAGGAACAACTGCGACCGGTGATGGGGTCCGCGGCCGTCAAGGCGGCCCTACAGGAGGCGGATCAACTTGCCCAAGGGCTGGCGATCAATGGCACGCCCTCCTACGTCATCGCGGACAAGGTGCTGCCTGGCGCCGTTGGCGTGGCGGATCTGACCGCCACCATCGCCAATGTTCGAAAATGCGGCAGTGCGAACTGCTGAATCCTTTGGATGACGAGGAAACGCGATAGGTGGCGCTTTCCCCGCGCCAGCTATCGCACTATAGGGATTTGCAAGCCGTGCGGGCGCCGTACGTGATTGTTGAACCCACCGAGGATCGATGACCCCGACGATCTACATCCTCAACGGACCCAATTTGAACACGCTTGGCCTCAGAGAGCCCGAGATCTATGGGTCCGCGACACTTGCGGACGTTCAGACCCGGTGTGAGGCAGCGGGTACGGAAGCCGGATTCGAAATCGTTTTTCGGCAATCGAACCATGAAGGCAAATTGGTCGAGTGGATACAGGAGGCGCGAGACGCCGCCGCGGCGATCATCATCAATGCCGGCGCCTACACACATACCTCCCTGGCCATTCACGACGCGCTCCGTTTTTTTGGCAAACCAGTGGTCGAGGTCCATATCTCGAACATCCATGCGCGCGAGGAAATCCGGCACAAGAGCCTGATCGCCCCAATCGCGGTTGGGATGATCGTGGGGTTTGGGCCGGTTGGTTACGAACTCGCCATCACCGCACTCAAAGCACGTCTTCGATAAAAGCGAGCCCGAAGGGGCCGAAGGACCGGAATGTCGAACGCAGAAAACAATGTGGACTCCGCCCTCGTTCGCGAGCTGGCGACAATCCTGAACGACACTGACCTCACCGAGATCGAGGTCGAGCACGGTACGCTCCGTGTCCGGGTGTCGCGCCAAAAGGACTACGTGGTCGGTCATCCCCAGGCTTTGACCTATGCTCCAGCCCCCGAGCACGGGCAACCGGCGCCTGCGGCTATGCCGCAATCCGGAGCGTCCCCGGTCAACCCGCCTGCCTCTACCGGTCCGGAACCCGGCACTGTCCCCTCGCCCATGGTCGGGACCGTTTATCTCTCCTCGGCTCCTGGCGGCCGGCATTTCATCGAAATCGGCCAGCAGGTCGCGGAAGGCGAAACGCTGCTGATCATCGAAGCAATGAAGACGATGAACCAGATTCCGGCGCCGCGGGCCGGCAAGGTCGTCAAGATCCTGGTCGAGAATGCCCAGCCAGTGGAATACGGCGAGCCGCTCGTCGTGGTCGCTTGAGGGGCACGGGATGGTCAAGAAGGTTCTGATTGCCAATCGCGGCGAGATCGCGCTGCGAGTCCTGCGCGCCTGCAAGGAACTCGGCATCTCGACGGTCGCGGTGCATTCGACCGCCGACAACACGGCGATGCATGTGCGGCTTGCCGATGAAAGCGTCTGCATCGGGCCACCGCCGGCGCGCGACAGTTATCTCAATATTCCCCAGATCGTTGCCGCCTGTGAAATATCGGGCGCCGACGCGGTTCATCCCGGCTATGGTTTTCTGTCCGAAAATGCCCGCTTCGCCGACATTCTCGAGGCGCATAACGTCACCTTTATCGGCCCAACCGCCGACCATATCCGGATCATGGGCGACAAGATCGAGGCCAAGCGCACGGCCAAGCGCCTCGGCATCCCAGTCGTTCCCGGCTCGCCGGGTGCGGTGACCGACGACGACGAAGCTTTGAAAATCGCCAACGACATCGGCTTCCCCGTACTGGTCAAGGCATCCGCCGGCGGCGGCGGACGTGGCATGAAGGTCGCGCACTCGGCTGGCGACCTTTCCAACGCGCTGGCGACCGCCCGCGCCGAAGCGGGATCGGCCTTCGGCGACGACGCGGTCTATCTCGAGAAATATCTGCAAAAGCCGCGCCATATCGAGGTGCAGGTTTTCGGCGACGGAGCCGGCAATGCCATCCATCTTGGCGAGCGCGACTGCTCGCTACAGCGGCGCCATCAAAAGGTCTGGGAAGAGGCGAACTCGCCCGCACTCGACGATGCGCAGCGCGCAAGTATCGGCAGTGTCTGCGCGAACGCCATGTCCGAGCTTCGTTATCGGGGCGCGGGGACGATCGAATTTCTCTATGAAAACGGCGAGTTCTATTTCATCGAAATGAACACCCGTCTGCAGGTCGAGCACCCCGTGACCGAGGCCATCACCGGTCTCGACCTCGTACATGAACAGATTCGTGTGGCGAGCGGTCAAGGACTGTCCATTAAACAATCCGAGATTCAGTTCTCCGGCCATGCCATCGAATGCCGGATCAATGCCGAGGATCCGAAGACCTTCGCTCCCTCACCCGGTGAGATCACGCATTATCATATGCCTGGCGGCCTGGGCGTGCGGGTCGATTCCGGCGTCTATCAGGGCTACAAGATTCCGCCTTTCTACGACAGCCTGATCGGCAAGCTGATCGTGCATGGCCGCAACCGCGCCGAATGCATGATGCGGCTACGCCGAGCGTTGGACGAGATCGTCGTCGATGGGGTCAAGACGACGCTGCCGCTGTTCCGTGACCTGGTCGACAACCCCGACATCGGCACCGGCGACTACGACATCCACTGGCTGGAAAACTATCTCGCCGCGAAGGCGATGGATTGACACCATGGTCCGGCGCGGCGGACAGCGGTTCGAGATCACGCCGAGCATTCTTTTGAAAGCTTATGCCTGCGGGATCTTTCCGATGGCGGAAACCGCCGACGATCCCGGCATTTTCTGGATCGACCCGACCGAGCGCGGGATCTTGCCGCTCGATGAGTTTCATCTGTCGCGGAGCCTGCGCAAGACGATCCGGCGCGCTCCGTTCGAGATCCGGGTGGACACCGCCTTCCCGGCCGTGGTCGATGGCTGCGCCGAGGCCGCCCCCGGCCGGTCGCAAACCTGGATCAACTCCCAGATTCGATCGTTGACCCTGTCGCTGTTTCGAGAAGGCTTCGCGCATTCCGTCGAGGTCTGGGAGGGGGAGGAGTTGGTCGGGGGACTCTATGGCGTTTCGCTCGGCGCGGCCTTCTTCGGCGAGAGCATGTTCTCACGCCGGACCAACGCCTCGAAGATCGCGCTCGCCTATCTGTGGGAGCGCCTCAGCCGCGGCGGCTACCGCCTGCTCGACACGCAGTTCCTGACCGATCATCTCGCTTCGTTCGGCGCGATCGAGGTGCATCGCGATGCCTATCAGGTGCTTCTGGCGGAAGCGGTCTCCGAGGATGCGACCTTTTACCCCTCGGGAGCGGGAACGGCCGAATCGCTCTTACAGCTCTTCAACCAGACATCGTAGACTGGGTGTTCAACGGCGTTGAGACCGGGGGAATCGGCGAACATCCAGCCGGAAAAAATCTGCCGGATATCGCGCTGCAGCGTGATCTCGTCGACCTGCACGAACGCATCCGTCTTGGCGACTTGTCCCTCGGCGCTGCTGTAGCAGACTTTCGGCGTGACCTGCAGCGCGCCGAACTGGACCGTCTCGTCGATATAGACGTCGAAGCTGGTGATCCGGCCGGTGATCTTGTCGAGACCGGAAAACACCGCGACCGGGTTCGAGACGCGTTCCTGCGCCGCCGCCGGCGAGACCCCCAAGCCAAGGGTCGCGGCTACCAAGATCGAACCCAGAATGCGGTTGTTCATCAAATCTTCCTCGACGTGTCGAAAGCCGCCATCCCGACATGACCACACCACTCAGTGCCAGACGATTACGGCAGAGAATTGAGCGTTTGAAACCGGCGCCATTTTGCCGACGCAGGGCAAACCGGGACATCGGAACGGTGCCGGTCCATCGGCAGTCAGGATGGACAACGCGCCTCTCTGTCGATTACGGCGTCCAGGCGTCGTAATCTCCGGTGACACGCGGACGCTCCGCCGGATTGAGCAACGAGCCCTTGGGTCGGTACGCCAAGGCGGTGCCGGTATGGTTGGGCTGGTGCGGCTTCTGCCAGTCACGGGCGACGTAGTCCTCTTGTGAAGGCGGGGTATCGACACGGTGATGCATCCAGCCATGCCAGCCGGGAGGAATCGCAGACGCGTCCGCCGGACCGTTGTAGATCACCCAGCGCTTGGAGCCGTCCGCGTTCTGGTAATAGACATTGCCCAGATGATCCTCGCCGAGGCTCCGGCCGAACCGCCAGGTGAAAAACCGGGTGCCGATCGTCTGACCGTTCCACCAGGTGAAGATCTGAAGCAGCCATTCCTTCATGGGGATCTCAATCCGTCTCGATGCGGGCCGTCGCGATGCGGGCTCGTTATGCTGCCGCCGGGGAGAAATGTCCACCCGGCCGCGAGCGGTCAGGTCAGGCGCTTTTCATAGACTGCGGCGGGGATTCCCGATGTGTCATCGCAGCAATTGGCGGTCGATCCCGTGCACGCGAACCCCGCGTCCCGGTAGAAGCGGATGGCCGGTTCGTTGGCCTCCTCGACTTCGAGCCGCAGCCGGTCGGCCTGCGGGAAACATCCCTCGATTTCGGCCAGCAGGCTTCGGCCGATGCCGGCACGCTGAAAGCCGGGCCGAACGTAGAGCTGGTGCAGGACGACCGTCCTGCCGCTTCCTTCGGTCGCGGCGCCATATGTCATGCCGCCAAGCCGCTCGCCATCGTCGGCGACCAGAAACTCGGAATTCAGCCGGCCGAGCCGCGGCTTCAGCGCATCGACCGAATGCCATGAGGCGGTGAGTTCCGACACCCTCACTGCGCCGTAGATGTCGTCATAGGTCGCGTGCCAGGTCTCGCGAAGCAGATCGCTGATCGCCTGAAGATCGCGCAGTCCGGCCGTGCGGATGAAGAACGGCGTCATTCGAGCCCGAGCTTAGCCTTGACCAGCGCGTTCACCGCCTGGGGGTTGGCCTTGCCGCCGGTTGCCTTCATCACTTGGCCGACGAACCAGCCGGCCATCGTCGGCTTGGCCATTGCTTGGCCGACCTTGTCCGGGTTGGAGGCAATCACCTCGTCCACCGCCTTTTCGATCGCGCCGGTGTCGGTCACCTGCTTCATGCCGCGCTCTTCGACGATCTGCTTGGGATCACCCCCCTCGTTCCAGACGATCTCGAACAGGTCCTTGGCGATCTTGCCCGAGATCGTGCCTCCGCGGATCAGGTCGAGGATCGCCCCGAGCTGCTCGGCCGAGACGGGCGATTCGTCGATCCCCTTGCCGGCTTTGTTCAGCGCCCCGAGCAGGTCGTTGATCGTCCAATTGGCGGCCTGCTTGGCGTCGCGGCCGTCGGCGACCTTCTCGAAGAAGTCGGCGATCGCCTTTTCGGAAACAAGGATGGAGGCGTCGTAGGGCGATAGCCCGGCATCCTTGATCAGCCGGTTCTTCTTGTCGTCGGGGAGCTCCGGCAGTTCCTTCAGCAGCGCGTCGATATAGGCCTGGTCGAATTCCAGCGGCAACAGGTCCGGATCGGGGAAATAGCGGTAGTCATGCGCGTCTTCCTTGGTGCGCATCGCCCGCGTCTCGCCCTTGACCGGATCGAACAGCCGCGTCTCCTGGTCGATGGTGCCGCCGTCCTCGATGATCGCGATCTGCCTCCGGGCCTCCGCTTCGATCGACTGGCCGACGAAGCGGATCGAGTTGACGTTCTTGATCTCGCAGCGGGTACCGAAAGCGCCGCCGGGACGGCGCACCGAGACATTGACGTCGGCGCGCATCGAGCCTTCGTCCATGTTGCCGTCGCAGGTACCGAGATAGCGCAGGATCGTGCGCAGCTTGGTCAGATAGGCCTTCGCTTCATCGGCCGAGCGCATGTCGGGCTTGGAGACGATCTCCATCAGCGCGACGCCCGAGCGGTTGAGGTCGACGAAGGACATGGTCGGATGCTGGTCGTGCATCGACTTGCCGGCGTCCTGTTCCAGGTGCAGCCGCTCAACGCCTACCTCGATCTCCTCGAACTCGCCCTTGGAGTTCGGTCCGACCGAGACGCTGACGACCCCCTCCCCGACGATCGGATCCTTGAACTGCGAAATCTGGTAGCCCTGCGGCAGATCCGGATAGAAATAATTCTTCCGGTCGAACACCGAGCGATGCTTGATCTCGGCTTTGAGGCCAAGCCCGGTGCGGACCGCCTGGCGCACGCACTCCTCGTTGATCACCGGCAGCATGCCGGGCATCGCCGCGTCGACGAGGCTGACGTGATCATTCGCCTCGCCGCCATATTCGGCGGAGGCGCCGGAAAACAGCTTGGCTTCCGAGGATACTTGGGCGTGAACCTCCATGCCGATGACGATCTCCCAGTCGCCTGTAGCGCCGGAGATAAAGTTTTTCGGATCGGGTGTGCGGGTGTCGATGAGGGTCATGGTCGGCTTTCAGAGAAAGAAGCGGTCTGGGCACTGACGGGTGAATTGCGAGCTCTCGCTGGTGTTACCACCACTTCGCCGGCTCGAATCGCCCGGCCGCCTGCTCGACGACATGACCGAGCGCGAACAGCGTCTCCTCGTCGAAGGGCCGGCCGATCAGCTGCAGTCCCAGCGGCAACCCGTCGTCCGTCAGTCCGGCCGGCACCGCTATGCCCGGTAAACCGGCCATGTTCACCGTCACCGTGAAGATGTCGTTGAGATACATCTTCACCGGATCCGAGGCCATGTCCTGATCGGCGATGCCGAAGGCCGCCGAGGGCGTCGCCGGCGTCAGCAGCGCGTCGATACCATCGGCATAGACGGTCTCGAAATCGCGTTTGATCAAGGTTCGGACCTTCTGCGCCCGCAGGTAGTAGGCATCGTAATAGCCGGACGAGAGCACATAGGTGCCGATCATGACGCGGCGTTTGACCTCGCGGCCGAATCCCTCGGCGCGGGTCTTCTCGTACATATCCGCGATGTCCTTGCCCGGCACGCGCAGGCCGTAGCGCACGCCGTCATAACGCGCCAGATTGGACGATGCCTCCGCCGGCGCGACGATGTAATAGGCCGGCAGCGCGTATTTCGTGTGCGGCAGCGAGACATCGACGATCTCGGCGCCGGCGTCCTTCAGCCAGGCGATACCCTGCTGCCACAGGGTTTCGATCTCGCCCGGCATGCCCTCAACCCGGTATTCCTTCGGGATGCCGATCCTCAGCCCCTTCACCGACCGGCCGATCGCCGCCTCATAGTCCGGCACGTCACGGTCGACCGATGTGGTGTCCTTCGCATCGACGGAGGCCATCGACCTCAACAGGATCGCCGCGTCGCGAACGTCACGCGCGATCGGCCCGGCCTGATCGAGCGACGAGGCAAAGGCAACGGTGCCCCAGCGCGAGCAACGGCCATAGGTCGGCTTGATGCCGACCGTGCCGGTGAAGGCCGCTGGCTGGCGGATGGAGCCGCCGGTGTCCGTCGCCGTCGCACCGGCGCAAAGATGCGCCGCCACCGCCGCGGCCGAGCCGCCGGACGAGCCGCCGGGCACGAGGTCGAGATTGGAGCCCTTCTTCCGCCAGGGATTCTTGACCGGGCCGTAATAGGAGGTCTCGTTCGACGAGCCCATGGCGAACTCGTCCATGTTGAGCTTGCCGAGCATCACCGCGCCGTCGGCCCACAAATTGGCCGTAACGGTAGATTCGTAGCGCGGCTTGAAGCCGTCGAGAATGTGGCTGCAGGCCTGAGTGTGGACACCTTCGGTTGCGAACAAATCCTTGATGCCGAGCGGAATGCCCTCGAGCGCCCCGCCCTCGCCCTTGGCCAGGCGCGCGTCGGACGCCTTCGCCATGTCGCGCGCCTTATCGGCGGTCACCGCGACATAGGCATTGAGCGCGCCATTGGCCTGGTCGATGGCAGCCAGATAGGCGTCCGTCAGTTCGACGGCGCCGATGTCCTTCGACGCCAGCTTGCCGCGCGCTTCCGCGATGGTCAGTGAAGTCAGATCATTCATCAGGTCAGGGTCTTTTCGTAAAAGCAATTGTAGGCGGAATCCGGATAATCGAGGACTGGGCCGCAAGGCGTGAAACCCGAGCGCTCGTACAGCGCCCAGGCCGGTTCGAAGCCCGCGGTCGACCCGGTTTCGAGAACCAGCCGGGCAAGACCGAGATCGTGTGCCTTGGCTTCGATCGCCCGCAGAATTTTCCAGCCCGCACCAGTGCCACGCACGGCTGGCGTCGTGAACATTCGCTTGATCTCGCCAAGCGTCGCATCATGCACTTTCAATGCCCCGATGCCGACTGCTTCGCCGGTGCCGTCGCGCACGACAAACACGGTGGTATCCGTATCCGCCATCTGTTCGGCCGTCAGCTGGAACTGAAACTCCGGCGGTGACAGCGGTTGCAGATAGCCATTGAGGCTGGCGACCAGCGTCCGCAGGTCATCCTGGAGCGGCGACTCCACCGCGATCGTGACGGCCATCGCCCGCTATTCCACCACCTTCGGCACGACGAAGAAATGGTCGTCGCTCACCGGGGCATTGGCCATGATGTCGTCGACCTTCGCCCCGTCGGTGACGACATCGGCGCGCTTCTTCATTGCCATCGGGATCACCGAAGTCATCGGCTCGACGCCTTCGACGTCGACCTCACCGAGGTGCTCCACGAAGCCGAGGATGGCGTTGAGTTCGCCCTCCATGGCTGCGACGTCGTCGTCGGTAACGGCGATTCGGGCCAGCCGGGCGACCCGGCGGACGGTATTGGTATCGACGGACATTGCGGCCCTATGGTTGTGACAAGATTTTCGCGAGCTATAGCGGCGTGGCCTGCACGAGGCAACGGCGCGTCCCGTCCATCATCCTCACGCTGGTCGAAGGAGGGTCTGACGGCAGAACCCCTCAGACCCCGAAGGCTTCTCCGATCGCCGGATTGCGGACCTTGCTGGCCTCCCCTTCCATCGCTTCGATGAACTTGTCCGGCGTCGCGTCGAGCATGGGGAAGGTGCCCCAGTGGATTGGCATGATCGTATCGAAGTTGAAGTAGCGTCGGCAGGCCAAGGCCGCCACAGCCGCCCCCATGGTGAAGCGGTCGCCGATAGGCACCATCGCGATCTTCGGCGCGTGCAGCTCCTCGATCAGCGCCATGTCGGCGAAAATGTCGGTGTCGCCCATATGATAGACCGTCGGCCCGTCGTCGAAATGGAAGACGAGGCCGTTTGGCATGCCGAGATAGGTCACCGTCCCGTCCTCCTCGGCATGGCCGGACGAATGAAACGCTTGTGTGAAAGTCACGGTAAAATCGCCGAAGGCGATCGTGCCGCCGGTGTTTCCCCCTTCGCCGTTCTCGGCGCCCTGCTTGCCCAGCCAGTTCACCAGCTCGTAATTGCCCACGATCTTGCAGCCGTGTCGCTTCGCCAGTTCCACCGTATCGCCGACATGATCGGCGTGGCCGTGGCTGAGCACGATATGCGTCAGGCCTTCGGCCGCCGCTGCCAGATCGCCCTTGAAATGCGGATTTCCCGTGAGAAACGGGTCGATCAGGATAACCGAAGCGGCCGTCTCGATTCGAAATGCGGAATGGCCGAAATAGGTGATCTTCATAGCTGCTCCTTGCCGTGGAGAGAAAACCGGGAGGTCTGCCATAGTCTGCGCTCGCCGTGCTAACTGCGCGTAAAGGCGGAACGGTCAAGGATTTGGAATGCCCATCCTCGCAATCGATGAGTTCGCCGCAAATGTGCCGGAAGGTGCAACGATCGCTGGTATCGACCTCGGAACCAAGACCATCGGGCTCGCCGTCTCGGATCTCGGACAAGGCTTCGCGACGCCGCGCAAGGTAATCCGGCGGGTCAAGTTCACGATCGACGCCAAGGCCCTGTTGGCCGCCCTGGACAGCGAACGCGTCGCTGGCATCGTGGTCGGCCTGCCCCTCAATATGAACGGCTCCGAGGGGCCTCGCGTCCAGTCGACCCGGGCTTTCGTGCGCAATTACGCGCTGTTCGACCCGCGTCCGGTGCTTCTTTGGGACGAGCGGCTGTCGACGGTGGCAGCGGAACGCGGCTTGCTGGAAGCGGACGTCTCGCGCCGCAAACGCGCCGAGCGGATCGATTCGGCTGCTGCTGCCTTCATCCTTCAGGGCGCGCTGGACAGGCTTTCGTCGCTGCGGCCATAGGCGACGTAGGCAGGCGCCGCAAATGCATTCGGCTCGGATGCTCGGCGGTTCTCCCACCACGCGGCGATCTTGCGACGCTTGCGAAATGCGACGATGGCCCCGAGAATCAGACTGTCGACGACAAGGGCCTCGGCGATCATGCCGGGAATGGCAGTCGGCTCGATCCCCAGCATGGTCCCATACATGTTGAAGACTTGATCATGCAGCGCGCGGGAGAAGAACACCCCGCCCAGATCGTTGAGCGACAGGAAATACCAGCCCCAGAAGAACGCCAGCGGGCCGAGCCAAAGGGCTAGAAGCTTACGCATCAGTGGCCATCGCTTTCTTCGAATTTCGACGACCGCTGATTTTCGATCAACGCCCTGCGCTCAGCTGCCCGAATGGACTGGAGTATCGTCTCGAACGTCGCGTCGTCGGCGCCGTCCTCGTCGACTTCCATCAGATGGTCGAACAGCAGCGCTCCAAATGTGAACGCTACCGAGACGAGGAAGCCCGGCCCCTCCCCGAAGACCTCGGCGACCGGCGAACCCATCAGTGCCGTCGATGCGTAAAGGGCGACAAGCGCGACAAGCGCGGCACCCGCGATTGGCTCGGCCCTGCGCGCGGCGGCCACCGACGATGCGTTGAGGCCGGCGATCCCCATGCCGAAGCCGATTGCCAACGCACCGAACATCGCAGCGAAGGCGAGCGCCTGATGCGGAAGCAGGCCGAGATCAAGGGGATTGGGCATCAGAGCCAGCAGGCCGCCCCACCCGTCACCCGGCAGACCTCCGAGCATCCCTGCCTCTTGAGCGAGGCGCAGGCCTGTGAGAGCGGTGAACCCCGTCCAGGCACTCAGTGCCAGGGTCGTCGCCAAACGGCGCATGGGTGCCTCCCTACGTCATGGTTACCAGTTCATTAACGCCCAGTCTCGCGATCCGCTCCCTCCGCCGCAACCGATACCGAACGTTAACCTTAATGGCTACGGGCCATGTCCCCGATTTCTCTCTCCGGTTCTGGAATAACTTCCAACGCCCCATAGGGTTGCCGAAAAACTGGAAGCGTCCCGTCGTCAGCGGATCGGCGGATAAAGATTGTCGACAATGGTGCGGGAATCGTGACGCAGATCGAGCATCCCATAGGTGTGGCGGAACACGCCGCCCAGCCGCGTATCGACGAAGGCGTCAGCAGCGCGCGCGGCGTTCAGACGACGCAACGCGGCGGCCGCGCCGGCGAGCGCCAGTTGCTCGGCAAGCAGCCGGCACGCGCCTTCGTCGGACAGGGCCATCGACAGCGCGGCCCGCAGCACGCCTGGCGTGCCGCCCGCCGTGGCGCCCATATCCGTTTCGATCATCGCGATCACCGTCTCGAAGGCGTCCGGGTCCTGCCGCAGCACCCGGGCCAGATCGAGCGCCATGACGTTGCCCGAGCCTTCCCAGATGGCGTTCACCGGCGCCTCGCGGTAGGCTCTGGCAAGCCGCCCGTCCTCGACGTAGCCATTGCCGCCGAGACACTCCATCGCTTCGTAGGTGAGCGCGGGCGCCATCTTGCAGACCCAATATTTCGTCACCGGCGTCATGACCCGCGCCCAGGCCGCCTCGGCGGCGCCGTCGCCATCCTGCGAGCGACGGTCGAAGGACTCGGCCAGTCGCAACGACAGCGCCGTCGCACCGGCGACGTCCAGGGCCATGTCAGCGAGCACCCTGATCATCTGAGGCTGATCGACCAGGACATTGCCGAACACCTGACGCTCGCGGCAATGATGTACCGCCTCGGCGAGCGCGCCTCGCATCAGGCCGGCGGAGGCAAGCGCACAATCGAGCCGGGTCAGCGTGACCATGTCGATGATCGTGCGGACGCCCCTCCCCGAATCGCCGATCCGGACCGCCTCGGCATCGATGAATTCGACCTCCGCCGAAGCGTTGGAGCGGTTGCCGAGCTTGTCCTTGAGCCGCTGGATAAAAAGGCCGTTGAGCATACCGTCGTCGCGCCGCCGCGGTATCAGGAAGCAGGTCGGGCCGTCGCCGGTCTGTGCGAGAACAAGGAAAGCATCCGACATCGGCGCGGACATGAACCATTTGTGGCCGGTGATGCGATAGCGGCCGTTTCCGGCTTCGATCGCCCGCGAGGTGTTGGCGCGAACGTCCGTTCCGCCCTGCTTCTCGGTCATGCCCATGCCGAGCGTGACGCCAGCCTTCGTCAGCGGCGGCTTGACGCCGGGGTCGTACTGGCGGGTCGCGATCACCGGCAGCCAGGCATCCCGCACATCCGGCGCCGCGGCGAGCGGTGCGACCGCCGCGCTGGTCATCGTTATCGGGCACAGATGACCGCATTCGACGCCGGCCGTCATATAGAAGCGCGCCGCCCGTGCGCGATGGCGAAAGCCCTCCTCCTCCGCCGGACCGCTCCACAGCGACGCATGCAAACCGTCCGCGATCGAGCGGCGCATCAGCGCGTGATAGGCCGGATGATAGTCGACGAGTTCCAGCCGACGGCCCTTCTCGTCGAAACGACGCAACTTCGGCGGCTCGGTATTGGCGAGGCGGGCAAGGTCGTGCGCCTCGGCGAAACCGCAGAACCGTCCGTGCTGCTCCAGCGACAGGAGCGTCGCGTCGCCGAACTCCGCCGCAAGAAGCCGCAGCAGCGGGTCGCTTCGAAAGGCATTGAACCCGGCGTAATCGGAAGACTGGTTGACCACCTCATGGGTCTGAAATGTCGTTTCGGCCACATCACCCTCCTCGTTCGGTTGGCTCGCCATGACGATCCTTGCCGCAAAACCCGCGATTGCCTATAGGCGTGGTTTTTATGAACGCGACCCCTTCCTTTCCAGAATTTTCCCAGCGGCACCTGCTCGGCATTGCCAGCCTGCAGCCGCACGAGATCGAGCAGTTGATCGATCTTGCCGAAGCGGAGGTCGCCGTCGGCCGCCGCCGAGACAAGAAAAAATCGACCCTCAAGGGGCGGACCCAAATCAATCTCTTCTTCGAGGCATCGACTCGAACCCAGGCCTCGTTCGAACTCGCCGGCAAGCGTCTCGGCGCCGACGTCATGAACATGTCGGTCGCGAACTCCTCGGTCAAAAAGGGCGAGACGCTGATCGACACGGCGATGACGCTGAACGCCATGCGACCTGATATTCTCGTCGTGCGGCACCACTCGGCGGGCGCCGTCGCGCTGCTCGCCCAGAAGGTGGCCTGTTCAGTGGTCAATGCCGGCGACGGTGCCCATGAGCATCCAACGCAGGCGCTGCTCGACGCTCTGACCATCCGGCGTCGCAAGGGCCGGATGGCGGGGCTCATCGTGACGATCTGCGGCGACGTGCTGCACAGCCGCGTCGCCCGCTCGAATATTCTCCTGCTGAACGCGCTTGGCGCTCAGGTCCGGGTTGTCGCGCCCTCGACCCTTTTGCCGCGCGGCATCGAGCAGATGGGCGTCGAGGTTCACCGGCGGATGGCGGACGGCCTGAAAGATGCCGACGTGGTGATGATGCTGCGGCTCCAGCGCGAGCGCATGGCCGGCTCCTTCGTGCCGTCGGTGCGCGAGTATTTCCGCTATTTCGGCCTCGACTCAGACAAGCTGAAGATCGCCAAGCCGGATGCGCTGGTCATGCATCCGGGACCGATGAATCGCGGGGTCGAGATCGCCTCGGAGATCGCCGACGGTCCGCAAAGCGTCATCGAGGAACAGGTCGAGATGGGCGTCGCCGTTCGGATGGCCGTCATGGAGGCCCTGATCGGCGGTCCGGAGGATACGGTATGAGCGACCCGCTTCGCCCCCTCGTCATCGAACAGGTGCGAATCGTCGATCCGGCGCGATCACTCGACGCCGTCGGCTCCGTCATCGTTGCGGACGGCGTGATCATCGCCTGTGGCGCCGACGCGCTGAACCAGGGACGACCGGATGGCGCTGAGGTGATCGATGGGCGTGGGCTCGTGCTCTTGCCGGGTCTCGTCGACGCCCGGGTGTTCATCGGCGAACCCGGCGGCGAACACCGCGAGACGATCGCGTCTGCCTCCGCTGCGGCCGCGGCCGGCGGCGTGACGTCGATCCTCACCATGCCAGACACCAACCCGGTGGTCGACGACGTCGCCATCGCAGAGTTCGTCATGCGAACGGCGCGCGACACCGCATCCGTCAATGTCTTTCCCGCCGCGGCTTTGACCCGCGGCCTGAAGGGCGAGGAGATGACCGAAATCGGGCTCCTGTCGGACGCGGGCGTCCGCGCCTTCACCGACGGCCGCAACACCATCGCAAACCCGGCGCTGCTGCGCCGGATCATGACCTATGCGCGCGATTTCGATGCGCTCGTCATGCACGAAACCCAGGACGCGGCACTCAGCGGCGACGGCGTCATGAACGAAGGCCTTCTCGCCTCCTGGTTGGGTTTGCCGGGCGCGCCGTCCGAGGCCGAAATCATCCCGCTGGAGCGGGATTTGCGGCTCGCCGCCCTCACAGCCTGCCGCTATCATGCGGCCAAGATTTCGCTTGGCGAATCGGCCGAGGCCATACGGCGTGCCAAGCAGCGCGGCATCAGGGCGAGCGCCGGTGTCTCGATCAACCATTTGTCGCTGAATGAGAACGATATCGGCGAATATCGGACCTATTTTCGCTTGGCGCCGCCATTGCGCGGCGAGGATGACCGCTCCGCGATGGTCGCAGCGCTCGCGGACGGAACGATCGACATTATCGTCTCCTCCCACGATCCACAGGACGCCGACGGCAAACGCCGCCCGTTCGCCGAGGCCGAGAGCGGCGCCATCGGTCTGGAAACGCTCCTGCCCGCAGCACTGCGGCTGCACCACGCCGGTGATGTCCCGCTGCTTCGGCTCGTCGAGACGCTGACGTCCGTGCCTGCGGCCTTGCTCGGTCTCGACCGGGGCACGCTCCTTCCCGGCAGGCCGGCGGATATGGCGCTCGTCGACCTGGATGCGCCCTTCATCTTCAGCGAGGACGCGATTCATTCGCGCTCGAAGAACACGGCGTTCGAAAATGCCCGCTTCCAGGGCCGGGTCTTGCGAACCTTCGTTGCGGGCCGCACAGTCTTTTCGGCGACAGAAGCAAGCGGGGGTTGAGTCTTTTGGAGAGTGACGGAGGGACAATCCTGATCATCGCGGCGGCGCTTGCCGGTGGTTATCTCTGCGGTACGATTCCGTTCGGCCTGATCTTTGCGAGGCTTTTCGGCCTCGGCGACATCCGCAAGATCGGGTCGGGCAATATCGGCGCGACCAACGCACTGCGCACCGGCAACAAGCCGATGGCGGCACTGACGCTCGCGGGTGATATCCTGAAGGGGACGGTCCCCGTTGTCGTCGCCGCGACAATCTGGGGAGACGTGCCGGCCGCGTTTGCTGGCCTTGGTGCCTTCCTCGGCCACCTTTTTCCGGTCTGGCTGAGCTTCAAGGGCGGCAAGGGCGTCGCCACCTATCTCGGCATCTTGCTGGGCATCGCTCCAGTTGGAGTGCTGATCTTTGCGGCCGTTTGGCTGTCGGTCGCTTATTTCTCTCGCTATTCGTCCCTCGCCGCCCTCGCCGCGACGCTGGTGGTGCCGCCCGCCTATTTCGCGCTCGGCTTCGAGACGGCCGCGACGCTTACCGCAGTGCTGACGCTGCTGGTCTATATCAAGCACCACGCCAATATCCGCCGTCTGCTCTCCGGTGAGGAAGGCAAGATCGGAGCGAAGGGGTGACTCTTACGGACGCTCAGAAGCCCGGCGTCCACCTCCCCCTGACCACGCGGCTCGCGTGGCTGCGCCTGATCCGCAGCGAGAATGTCGGTCCCGCCACGTTTCGCGCGCTCATCAATCGCTACGGCGGCGCCGAGGCGGCGCTGGGGGCACTGCCGGACCTGGCGGCTCGCGGCGGTCGCAAGATCCGCGTGGCCAGCTTGGCGGCGATCGAAGACGAGATGGCAAATGCTGAGCGGCTCAGCGCGCGCTTCGTCTGCCTCGGTGAGCCGGATTATCCGGTCCTGCTGCGCCGCATGGAACAGGCACCGCCGGTTCTGGCCGTCATGGGCGGCACGGACGTCCTGATGCGCCCGGCGGTCGCCATCGTCGGTGCCCGCAACGCCTCGCTCTCCGGCATCAAGTTGGCCCGACGGTTTGCCATCGAACTCGGTCGCGCCGGCTACTCCATTGTTTCCGGGCTTGCCCGCGGGATCGACGCCGCTGCGCATGAGGCATCGCTTGCGACCGGCACAGTGGGGGTTTTCGCCGGTGGCCTGGACCGACCCTATCCGAGCGAAAACCGGCCACTGATGCGACAGATCGTCGATGCCGACGGTTGTCTCATCTCCGAAATGCCATTCGGCTGGGAGCCGCGTGCCAGGGACTTTCCGCGTCGCAACCGTCTGGTTGCTGGGATGGCGCTCGGGCTTTTGGTGGTGGAAGCAGCCACGCGGTCGGGCTCCCTGATCAGTGCCCGCTTGTCCGCCGAAATGGGCCGGCTCGTCTTCGCCGTTCCCGGATCGCCGCTCGATCCGCGCGCGGTCGGCACCAACGGCCTTCTCAAGGAGGGTGCGCTTCTGGCGACGGATGCCGAAGATGTCATCGCAGCACTGCGTCCCCTCGACGCGCGGATGACGCCGAATGACGGCGATGTCGCGTTGGAAGAGCCCGCGGGGAATGGCCCCGCCGATGAACCCGCCGAAGGCGAACGCGAGCGCATCGTCGAAACGCTGGGGACGACCCCCATCGATATCGACGACATCATTGCGCACACCGGATCGTCGCCCGGCGCCGTCCAGTTGGTCTTGCTTGAACTCGATCTTGCTGGACGCCTTGAACGGCATGCCAACGGCCGGGTCTCACTGCTTCTTTGATGTCTCGGCTGACGAACCGATCTGTTGCTCTGTCTCGAGTCGCGCCATGTCCATCAAATATCCGAGGATCGACCCCTCCCTGGCCCCGGACACAACCTTTAATTGCTCGAGCATATCATGGACATATTGGAGATTTTCCCGTCGATCGGTTGGATTGGCTGACATGGACGGCAAAACTCCAGAAACTCAAGGATATCGGCAGTTCAGATGTGGCGGAGCCCGGATCACCTGACGATAGGCATTTATAGAAAAATTCCCTCTATAGTTGCAAGCCCATCTTACGTAGTCCTCGTCGGGGTTGACCGCCCGCGCCGGACTGTCCATGTGACGGGACGGTCGACAGTCGGAATCTCGCCATCTTCGGCTGTGCATTCGGCTGCCGGTATGACCTTTCTCCTGCCAGGACATAATATCTATGGATGTCGTCATCGTTGAATCGCCTGCCAAAGCGAAGACGATCAACAAATATCTCGGCGGAAACTACAAGGTTATCGCCTCCTACGGTCATGTCCGCGATCTGCCGCCAAAAGACGGGTCCGTGCGGCCGGACGAGGATTTCGAGATGATCTGGGAGGTCGCCAAACCGTCCCAGAAGCGGCTGACGGAGATCGCCCAAGCGGTTCGGGCCGCCGACGGCCTCGTCCTCGCCACCGATCCCGATCGCGAAGGCGAAGCGATTTCCTGGCATGTTCTGGAAGTGCTGCGCCAGAAAAAGGCGATCGGCAAGAAGCCGGTCAGCCGCGTCGTCTTCAATGCCATCACCAAGAAGGCCGTCCTCGACGCGATGGCCAATCCGCGGGAGATCGACGAACCGCTCGTCAATGCCTACCTCGCCCGCCGGGCACTCGACTATCTGGTCGGGTTTACCCTGTCGCCAGTACTCTGGCGCAAGCTCCCGGGCGCCCGCTCCGCCGGCCGGGTCCAGTCGGTGGCGCTGCGGCTCATCTGCGACCGGGAAGCCGAGATCGAGCGCTTCAAGACGGACGAATACTGGCAGATCGCCGCCCAGCTCGCCACGCCGCGCGGCGATGACTTCAAGGCGCGCCTGACGGTTTTCGACGGGGAGAAGCTGCAGAAGCTGTCGATCGGCAACGAAGAGCGCGCCTCGGTGGTTCGTTCGATGCTCGAAGGCGCGACCTACCGCGTTGACAGCGTCGAAGCCAAGCCGACGAAGCGCAATCCCGGCCCGCCCTTCACCACCTCGACATTGCAGCAGGCGGCCTCCGCCAAGCTCGGCTTTTCGGCCTCGCGAACCATGCAGGTCGCGCAGAAGCTCTACGAAGGTGTCGATGTCGGCGGCGAGACCGTCGGCCTGATTACCTATATGCGGACCGACGGCGTGCAGATGGCGCCGGAGGCCGTTGCGGACGCGCGCCAATCCATCGGCGCCAGCTTCGGCGAGCGCTACGTCCCCGAGAAGCCGCGCTATTACGCGACCAAGGCCAAGAACGCTCAGGAGGCGCACGAGGCAATTCGCCCGACCGAATTCGGCCGTGCGCCGAAGGATGTCGAGCGCTATCTCGATCGGGATCAGGCGCGTCTCTACGACCTCATCTGGAAGCGCTGCATCGCCAGCCAGATGGCCTCGGCCGAAATCGAACGCACGACCGTCGACATTCTCGCGAGCGGTGGCGGCAAGACCGCGACGCTGCGCGCGACCGGTCAGGTGATCAAGTTCGACGGCTTCATCGGCGCCTATGTCGACCATCGCGACGATAGTCGCGCCCCGGATGCTGGCGATGACGACGAGGATTCGGCGCGTCTGCCGGAGATCCTGGCAAACGACGACCTCGCCAAGCGCGCCATCGACGCCTCGCAGCACTTCACCGAGCCGCCGCCGCGTTACTCTGAGGCCTCGCTGATCAAGCGTATGGAGGAACTCGGCATCGGCCGTCCGTCGACCTATGCGTCGACGCTGCAGACGCTGCAGGATCGCGACTACGTCGTGCATGAAAAGCGCAAGCTTCTGCCCGAAGCCAAGGGCCGGCTGGTCACGGCCTTCCTGCACAATTTCTTCGAGCGCTATGTCGAGTACGATTTCACCGCCGAACTCGAAGAGAAGCTCGATCTCATCTCCGCCGGCAAATTGGCCTGGAAGGACGTCCTGCGCGAGTTCTGGCAGAACTTCTCGACCCATGTCGACGGCACCAAGGAGTTGCGGGTTACAGATGTCCTCGACGCGCTGAACGAGGAACTCGGGCCGCTGGTGTTCCCGCCCAAGGAGGACGGCACCGAGCCGCGCGCCTGCCCCCGATGCGGCGAGGGCAAGCTATCGCTCAAGCTCGGCAAATTCGGCGCCTTCGTCGGCTGCTCGAACTACCCCGAATGCGGCTTTACCCGGCAGCTCGGCACCAGCCTTTCGGGGAATGGGAACGGCGATGAGGCCGAGGGCCCGAAGGATCTAGGCGTCGATCCGGAAACCAGCGACCCGGTGACGCTGCGCAGCGGTCGCTTTGGGCCCTATGTCCAGCGCGGCGAAGGCAAGGAGGCCAAGCGCTCGTCCCTGCCCAAGGGTTGGCAGCCGGCCGAGATCGATCTGGAAAAGGCTTTGCGGCTCTTGTCGCTGCCGCGCGAGGTGGGACTTCATCCCGAGAGCGGTAAACCGATTCTCGCTGGCCTCGGCCGCTATGGTCCGTTTCTGCAGCATGACGGCATGTACGCGAACCTCGAGACCATCGAGGACGTGTTCGAGGTCGGGCTCAATCGGGCCGTTACCGTCATCGCCGAAAAGAAGGAGAACGGCGGTCGCGGTCGCGGCAAGCCAGCGGCTCTGGCGACACTCGGCGAACACCCGCAGCTCGGCGGCCAGATCACTGTGCGCGACGGCCGTTTCGGCCCCTATGTCAACACCGGCAAGATCAACGCCACGCTGCCGAAGGGCAAGGACCCATCGAGCGTGACGCTGGAAGAGGCGATCCAGCTGCTCAACGAACGGGCGGAAAAGACCGGCAAGAAGGGACCAGCGAAGAAGGCTGCGGCCAAGAGCAAGCCTAAGGCGGCCACCAAGCCCAAGGCGAAGGCAGCGGCCGCCAAGACTGCCGCGGACGGCAAGACGCCGGCGAAGAAGGCGGCGGCGAAGTCACCCGCCAAGAGCAAAGCGGCGAAGAAGCCACCCGCTGAATCCTCCGCGACGGGCGACGAGTCGCCGCCTTGGGACGCGGACTGATCCGATGGCACGGGGTCGGCCTCAGGGCGAAACGCGCCCGGAATTGAACCGGGAGGCGGTGCTCCGCTTCATCACGGACAATCCGGGACGCTCGTCCAAGCGCGACATCGCCAAGGCGTTTCAGGTCAAGGGCGACGAGCGCGTCGCCCTGAAGGACCTCCTTGCCGACCTGCAGGCCGAAGGCGTCCTCGCCGGCGGCCGCAAGCGGTTTTCGACGCCCGGGCCATTGCCGGACGTGGCGGTTCTCGAAATCCGCAGCCGCGACGATGATGGCGGACTGGTCGCCGAACCCGTGAGCTGGGACGCGGAAAGAGACGGCGAGCGCCCTCGCCTGCCTGTTCGCCAAGATCGTGACAAGGGCCCGATGGCCGGTCTTGGCGAGCGAATCCTGGCGCGGATCGACGAGGACGAGGGCGGCGCGAAAATCGCCCGCGTGATCCGGGTGCTGGAACGGCAGAAAACCTTGGCGCTCGGCGTGTTCCGCGCGCAGCCGGGCGGCGGGGGCCGCGTCGAACCGGTCGAGCGCAAGCAGCTTGAATATATCGTGCGGGCGGGCGATACGAACCACGCCAAGGACGGCGATCTGGTGGAGATCGCGCCGGGGCCGCGCCATCGCACGAGCCTGCCGATCGCTACGGTCGTCGACGTGGTCGGCTCGATGAACTCCGAGCGTGCGATTTCGACCATCGCGCTGCATGCTCACTCCATCCCGCATATTTTTCCGAAAGCCGTGATCACCGAAGCCGAGGCCACTGGCCCGGCAACGATGAAGGACCGCGAGGATTGGCGGAGGCTGTCTCTCGTCACCATCGATCCGGCCGACGCCAAGGACCATGACGACGCGGTGCATGCGGTGGAGGACGACGATCCCGCCAATCCCGGCGGCATGGTGGTCACGGTCGCCATCGCCGATGTCGCGCTGTATGTCCGCCCGGGCTCGAAGCTCGACGCCGAAGCCCGGCTTCGCGGCAATTCGGTCTATTTCCCGGATCGCGTCGTGCCGATGCTGCCGGAGCGCATTTCGAACGAACTCTGCTCGCTGCGTGAGGGGGTGGACCGCCCCGCCCTTGCCGTCCGGATGATTCTCGGGGCGCATGGCGAAAAGCGGCGTCACAGCTTCCATCGCATCATGATGAAAAGCCACGCCAAGCTGTCCTACGAGGCGGCCCAGGCGGCGATCGACGGTGTGCCGGGTGATGCGCATCCGACGATCATCGACGACATGCTGAAGCCGCTCTGGAAGGCCTATGGCCTCGCCAAGGCGGAGCGCGCGCGCCGGCAACCGCTGGATCTCGACCTGCCGGAGAAGAAGATCGTGCTGGGCCCGGACGGGCATGTTGACAAGGTTATCGTGCCGCCGCGCCTCGACGCCCACCGGCTGATCGAGGAGTTCATGATCCTGGCCAATGTGGCCGCGGCCGAAACGCTCGAGGCGAAGCGCCAGGCGCTGATCTACCGGGCCCACGACGCGCCCTCGCTGGCCAAACTCGAATCATTGCGCGACTTTCTGCGGACGCTGGAGATATCGCTGGCCAAGAGCGGCTCGCTGCGGCCATCGCATTTCAACGGCATCCTCACCCAGGTGAAGGCGAGCGAGCACGAAAGCCTCGTCAACGAGGTGGTGCTGCGATCGCAGTCGCAGGCGGTCTACTCACCCGAGAATATCGGACATTTCGGCCTCAACCTCGTCCGCTACGCCCATTTCACCTCGCCGATCCGCCGTTATGCCGATCTGATCGTTCACCGGGCGCTGATCACCGCGCTGGGACTCGGAGAGGGTGGACTGAGCCGCGAAGACGAAGAGACGCTGGAACAGACCGCCGAGGCCATCTCCCGCGCCGAACGTCGCGCCATGGCGGCGGAGCGCGACACCGTCGACCGGCTGATCGCCCATCATCTCGCCGATCGCGTCGGCGAGGATTTCGACGGGCGGATCACCGGCGTGACCAAGGCCGGGCTGTTCGTCGTGCTCCCAGCCTTTGGGGCGGACGGTTTCGTTCCCATCTCGACGCTCGGCAACGAGTTCTTCCATTATGACGAGGTGGGCCGCTCGCTGGTCGGCGACCGGAGCGGTCATGGCTATCGCCTGGGCGATTCGGTAGAGGTGCGCCTCAAAGAAGCGCTGCCACTGGCCGGCTCGATGCAGTTCGAGATGTTGAGCGAGTCTCGCAAACTGCCGCGCACGACCGGCTCCTTCCACAAGGCAGGCGGACGGCGGCGCTCCACAGCACGCGACAAGAACGTTGCGGGTAAGGCCAGGAAACGGCGATGAGTCAGCAGATGATCGACAGCGAATACCCTGTTCGGGCAAACAGCCCCGACAACGTCCGGCCGGTGGGGCGGGCGCTGCTCAAGGGCCTTCGTTGCCGGTGCCCCAATTGCGGCGTGGGCAAGCTCTTCAGCGGTTATCTCAAGAGCGTGGACGCCTGCTCGGTCTGCCACCAGGAAATTCACCATCACCGCGCCGACGACCTGCCGCCCTATCTGACGGTGTTTATCGTCGGCCATATCGTGGTCGGCCTGTTCATGTTCGTAGAGCGTGCTGTCACGCTTTCCATGTGGACGCATTTGGCGATTTGGGTGCCGATTACGCTCTTCCTTTCGCTTGCGCTGCTTCAACCGTTGAAAGGCGCGACTATCGCATTGCAATGGGCGTTGCGTCTCGGCGGCTTCGGCGGCGAGGCCGACGAGGGGCCATACGGTTGAGCGAGACCGGAGCCATGGCGGCGCTGGACGCCGGACGAATGCGGCCAGACGGCCCGCGGCCTGCCGGACCCAAGCAGCGCCCGCGCGACGCGGGAACATTGATTATTGTGGATGAGGCTGGCCCGACACCGCGCCTCTTGATGGGGCGGCGGGCGGCAGGGCATGTGTTCATGCCGGGCCGCTATGTCTTTCCCGGCGGCCGGGTGGACGCCGCGGATATCGCCCTGGCTTCGACCTTCACCCTCTCCGAACCGGCCCTTGCGCGGCTTTGCGCGGGGCCGCCAGCTCGGTTCGATGCACGCAGGGCGACCGCGACCGCCCTTGCCGCGATTCGCGAAACCTTCGAGGAAGCGGGCGCGATGGTGGGGGCGCCTGGTGCGTTCGAAGGCCGGACGACCGGCTTTTGGGGCATGTTCGCCGAACGGGGAATCCGCCCGGATCCCGGACGGCTCGTGCCGCTGGCGCGCGCGATCACGCCGCCGGGGCCGCCTCGGCGGTACGACACCCGCTTCTTTTGTGTGTCCGCTACCGAGATGTCGCACGGGCCGTCGCTCGAGGACCTGCCGACCGACGAACTGGAAGCGGTCGAATGGTTCACCTTCGATCAGGTCAAGCAACTGTCACTCGCCGCCATCACCTTGCGGGTACTCGCGGATTTGGAGGCGCGGATCGCGGACGGATCGTGGCGCGACGCGACACGCCCCATGCCCTTCTACCGGGCCGTGCGCGGGCGATTCGTCCGCGATTTTCTCTGACGGCATCGGGGGACCGGCCGGATGGACAAATGGACCCCAGATGACATCGTCGCACAAGCCGAACACGAGATCGATCAGGTCGACTGGGTCTCGGCCGGCGCCGCCATCGCTTCGATCAGCGCGGTCGGTATCGCCCTTGGTCTTGGCCTGCCCCTGCTCAGTGTCATTCTCGAGCAACGGGGGGTTTCGGCAAGCCTGATCGGCGCCAACACTGCCGTAGCCGGAATCGCCTCCCTCCTGGCGGCGCCCTTGATCACACCGATCGCACGCCGTCTCGGCGTTCGCTTGTCGATGCTGATTGCCATTGCTCTCTCAGGCATCTCGGCTCTCGGCTTCTATTTCCTGACGCCGTTCTGGACCTGGTTTCCGCTGCGGCTGGTCTTCCACTTCGCGATCACGGCGCTGTTCGTCCTCTCCGAATTCTGGATCACCGCGGCGGCACCGCCCGACAAGCGCGGCTTCGTTCTGGGCATCTACGCGACTGTCCTGTCGCTCGGCTTCGCCGCCGGACCCTTCATCTTCTCGCACGTCGGCTCGACGGGAATCCTGCCCTTCGCGATCGGCGCTGGCGTCATCTTTGCCTCGGCGATTCCCTTGTTCTTCGCCTGGAACCGACAGCCCGCTCTGGGAGAGCGTCAACGGGGCTCCTTCTGGCGATACATATTCGCCGTCCCGACCGCGACCGGCGCCGTGCTGATCTTCGGAGCCGTGGAGTCAGGCGGCTTCGCGCTGTTTCCGATCTATGGCGAACGGCTTGGCTTTTCGGAATCATCCGCCGCCCTGTTGCTGACCGCGATAGGCCTCGGCAATGTCCTGATGCAGATTCCGATCGGCCTTGTGTCCGATCGTGTCCGGGATCGCCGCAGCCTGTTGTCGCTCTTCGCGCTGATCGGCCTCATCGGAACCCTGTCGCTGCCTTTGGTGGCCCAAGACTGGATGTTGATGGCCACACTCCTGTTCCTGTGGGGCGGCGTCGTGGCCGGTCTTTACACGGTGGGGCTGGCGCATCTGGGATCGAAGCTCGCCGGCTCCGAACTAGCCTCGGCGAATGCCGCCTTCATCTTCTGTTATTCCGCAGGCATGCTCGTCGGTCCGCAGGCCATCGGCTCGTCAATGGATCTGTTCGGAGCCAACGGATTCGCTTGGGCGCTAGCCCTCTTCTTCAGCCTCTACCTCGTCCTTACGCTGGGGCGAATGGCGTGGGCGAGACGGGCTTGACTTGCCGACGAGCTTGGCTATGGTCCGCGTCGAATTCGCCGCCGCATCGCGACGGCGCGTTGGTGCGTGGTGTGTCGGCTGTTATGCAGTTAATCCCACAAGCCGAAACAGTTTCAGCCGCAGTCGTAGCGAACGGAATCGGCCCGCGCCCGGTTCGATCGAAAATGACGACGCGCATCAGCGAACGGATAAGGCCATGGCGAAGGCAACCACCATCAAGATCAAGCTCCTCTCGACAGCCGACACCGGCTTCTTCTATGTCACGAGCAAGAACAGCCGCACGATGACCGAGAAGATGGTGAAGACCAAGTACGACCCGGTCGCGCGCAAGCACGTCGAGTTTCGTGAGGCGAAAATCAAATAATTTTCGGCACGATCGGCCGATGATGGCGCCGCTCCGGCAACGGGGCGGCGCTTTTGGTTTTTGGAGTGCCGCCTTGTTTTGCCAAGCGCCGCCGGGCCACAGGCCACGGCGAGAAAACCGTTGGCGCGCATGTTCGCCAAACGGCATCGGTTGAACGAAGCGCGATATCAGCGGCAATAGGGATCGGGTGATCGTCGGCGGGGGGCGCCGCAAAAAAGTGGCCGGCCGGCAACGCACAACGGTACGAGGAAACCGCATGCGCACGCTACCGACCGACCTCCCCACGGGACCCAGGAGATGCGGCGGACCTGAGCATTCCATGGGGGTAACTTCGAAGGTCTTCCGTCTAGCTCTTGACCTTCGATTTCTGTCTGGAGACTCGCCCAGAACCGATTCAATTGCAACGACATTGCGCGCCATTGGGTCTAGACTTTTAAGAAATGGTTAAGGCCGTTTTGTTTCGGCTTCGTTCGAAGCGGTATCAAGATGATACGCTAGGCGTTTCCTCAACCGGCGGTGGCCCCTCCCTACGGGGCCGATGTTTCCGAGGTCGAGAGGCCAAACCGCCGTTGCAGCCTCCGGTCTGTTTTCAAGCCGCCTCCGCGGTACCGACCCGGTTGCGGCCGCCGCGCTTGGCCGCATAAAGCGCCTGGTCGGCCCGCCTCACCAAATTCGCCGCGTCGTCGCGCGCGGCGTCGAAGACGGCAAAGCCTTCGCTGACGGTCACATCGATCAACTCGCCGCCAATGTCGAAGGGTGTATCGCATACGCTGCGACGGATACGGTCGGCGATCGACATGGCGGTGTCGAAATCGGCGTCCATCATCAGGATCGCGAACTCCTCGCCGCCGAACCGGCACGCCAGATCGCTGGAACGCAGGCAATCGTTGAGCCTTGCGGAAAACTGCTTGAGCACGCGGTCGCCCGCCTCGTGCCCCCAGCCGTCATTGACCCGCTTGAAGTGATCGATGTCGGCGATCAGCACCGAGAAGCTCGCTCCGGTGGTGCGAGCGCGCTGCACTGCCGTGGCGAGATGGGTCTCGAAAAAGCGGCGATTATGCAGCCCCGTCAGGGAATCGGACAGGGCAAGCTCAATTGTCTGTTCGACCGATTGCCGAAGGCGCTCGTCGTTGCGTTTACGCCGCATTTGGGTTCGGATGCGGGCGATCAGTTCGTGGCGGTCGAGCGGACGCTGGATGTAGTCGTTGGCACCCAGTTCCAGGGCACGGGCAGCCGTTTCATCATCTTCCGCTTCCGCGATCGCGAGGACCGGCAGGAGCCGCGTCGCCTCGTTCGACCGCAACTGCGATACGAGCCGCAACGGATCGACCGCTTTCGCGGCCATGTCGACCAACACGGCGTCAGCCGCCCCATTGACGGCGGCGGCGATCAAGCTTGCCGCATCCGCGACGGCCTCGACCTGCACCACGCCCTTCAGATATTTCTGGATCCGCCGCGTCTCGTCGGCATCCTCTCCGTAGAAGGCGAGCCTGGCAAGCACCTCGCGCCCGTCGCCAGCATGCTCCTCCGCGACGAGGTTGATCGCCGTTTCGGCCCGGCGCCGCAATTCGTCGGTCACCAGCTTGAGGCGCGTCAGACTGCGGACTCGCGAGAACAGCGGCAGATCGCGGACCGGCTTGGTCAGAAAATCGTCGGCGCCCGCTTCGAGCCCGGCAAGCCGGTCGGAGGGCTGATCGAGGGCCGTGATCAGGACGATGGGAAGATACATCGTGCGCGGGTCGGCCTTCAGTTGTCTGCAGACCTCGAAACCGTCCATCTCCGGCATCATTACATCGAGGAGCACGAGATCGATGGGCTGGCTACGGCAGATCTCCAACGCGTCCGCCCCGCTCATCGCGGTCACCACATCGTAGTATTCGGCCGACAGCCGCGCCTCGAGAACGCGAAGGTTCATCTCGATATCGTCGACCAGCAGGATTCGAGCGGTCATGGCGCGGCCCTCAGGCTTCGCCCAGGAAGGAGCGGATGGTGTCGATGAACTTGGTGACCGAGATCGGCTTCGAAATATAGGCTTCACAGCCGCCCTGACGGATTCGCTCCTCGTCGCCCTTCATCGCGAAGGCCGTAACCGCAATCACGGGGATCCTGCTCAGCTCGGGATCGGCCTTCAGGTCCCGCGTCACGTCGAGGCCGGAAATTTCCGGAAGCTGGATATCCATCAGGATCAGGTCGGGACGGTGTTCGCGGGCGAGACCCATCGCGGTCAGTCCGCTGCGAGTCTGAACGGTTGCGTAACCATGCGCCTCGATCAGGTCGCGGAAGAGCTTCATGTTCAGCTCGTTGTCTTCGACGATCATCACGGTCTTCGCCATGGGCGACACTCCTTGCCTCGACCGACTTGCGATCTTGCGCTATCGAGGTCCCTTCTACGCTGATTTGATTTAAGAAGTGGGAATGGACGGGTTGCCATCTCTTAACGATAACAAAAGGTTGCGCGGCGGCGTTCGCAGCGCGGGGATGAATCGCCAGGAAGCGGAAGCCCTGGCGGTCGCGGCGCTCGCCTTTATCGCAGGCGATCGGACCCTGTTCGACCGCTTCCTGGCGCTGACCGGACTCGACGTCCCGGCGCTGCGACAAGCCGCCGCGACGCCGGGCTTTTTGCCCGGGGTCCTCGATTTCATTCTCGCACACGAGCCGACGGTCTTCGCCTTCGCTGCCGACGCCGAAACCGATCCCACCCGGATCGCCGCGGCCCGGCAGGCATTGGGCGACAGCCCTTTTGCGGAGCAACCGTGAGCCGCGGCAGCGTCACCGCCGGTCCACCGATCGCATCGCTGACCAAGTCCCATGACGCGCTGTTGGTGTTGGACGTCGACGAGGTCGTCCTCGAATTCATCGATCCGTTCGGCCGGCTGCTCGAGGAACACGGCGCGCGCCTCCACCCCGAGAGTTTCAAACTAACCGGCAACGTCCGGTCTATTTCGACTGGAGCGGCCCTGTCGTGGTCGGAGCTGGATCGCGTGACCGAGCTCCTCTACGAGACCCAGGAAACGCGACAGCCCTTGGTCGCGGGCGTCGCCGCCGCTCTCGACCGGCTGTCCTGCAAGGCCGACATCGTATTTCTGACAGCGATGACGCCGTCCTACTATCCATACCGGCGGGCCCTGCTCGACAAAAAGGGTCTGCATTATCCGATGATCGCAACCGAGCGCTCGAAAGGCGCGATCGTCGCTGAACTCTCGGAACGCTGGCCCGGTCCTCTCGTCTTCGCCGACGATCTGCCGCCCAATCTTGCGGGCGTCCGCAAGAGCGTTCCCGATGTGCATCTGCTGCATTTGATGGCGAACACCGTCTTCCGGCCGCATCTGCCGCCGCTTCCTGCCGGCGCGCATGCGGCGGCCCATTGGAACGAGGCCGAGACGATCATCGAGAGCATTCTGGCGTCCCACCGGGTTGAATAGATCGCGACGGTCGAATGGCCGGAAATTCCCTTTTCCAACGGACTTGGCTAATCTGGCCGCTGGGAATCGTCCGAGGTCGTGATGTCCATCCCACCCCATTTGCGGTTTTGCCGGGATTGCCTGGCCCGGGACGCCACGGCGGGAGCGCGTTGTCGCGCCTGCGGCAGCCCGCGGGTCGTCGGTCATGGCGAACTCGCCGAACTCGCCATTGCCCATATCGATTGCGATGCCTTCTATGCGGCCGTCGAAAAGCGCGACCGGCCGGAGCTGCGTCAGCAACCCGTGATCATCGGTGGTGGCCATCGCGGGGTTGTCGCCACCGCCTGCTACATCGCCCGGATCCACGGCGTCCGTTCGGCCATGCCGACGTTCAAGGCGTTGAAGCTCTGCCCCGACGCCGTCGTCCTTCGTCCGAACATGGCGAAATACGCCGAGGTGGGGCGCGCGGTTCGCGACATGATGCTGGCCATCACCCCGCTGGTCGAACCGCTGTCGATCGACGAGGCGTTCCTGGACTTGAGCGGCACGGAACGACTCCACGGCCAACCGCCGGCGATGACCCTCGCGCGTCTCGTCCAAGATGTGGAACGCGAACTCGGCATCAGCGTCTCGGTCGGCCTGTCGCACAACAAGTTTCTCGCCAAGATCGCCAGCGATCTGGAGAAGCCGCGTGGGTTCTCGGTGATCGGCCGCGCCGAAACGCTGGCGTTCCTTCGCGACAAGCCGATCTCGATGATCTGGGGGGTCGGCGAAGCGATGGACCGGTCACTGCGGCGCGAGGGGCTCACCACCATTGGCCAGCTTCAGACGATGGACGAAGCCGACCTCATGAAGCGATATGGCCGCATGGGCCAGCGATTGTTCGGCCTCTCGCGCGGCATCGACATCCGCAGGGTCGATCCGCGCGGCGACATGAAGAGCATATCGGCGGAAACGACGTTTCATCAGGACCTGTCGACGCGCGACCAGCTGGTGCCGGTTCTGCGGGCCTTAAGCGAAAAGGTCGCGCGACGGCTGAAAGCGACAGAGCTGTCTGCTTCGACGATCGTCCTGAAGATGAAATCCGCGGATTTCAGGACACGCACCCGCAATCGCAAACTCCACGATCCGACCCGATTGGCCGATCGGATATTCGAAACCGGTCTCGCCCTGATCGAAAAGGAGATCGACGGAACCCGGTTCCGCCTCCTCGGCATCGGCTGCGCGGATTTCAGGCCAGCCGCCCTCGCCGACCCCCACGATCTCGTCGATTTGGGCGCTGCCAAGCGGGCCAAGGCGGAGGCGGCGCTCGATCGCCTGCGCGACCGCTTCGGCCAAGGCGCGATCGAGACAGGCTATACGTTCCGCCAGGCCGCCGCTTCCGAGGTGCCCCACCCAGCGCGGCGACACGAAAACACTCCGGCTACCCAGGAGTCCAAGAACGGCTCGCGACAGGACACGCGCCCTCCCCCTGCGGGCGACCTTCCCGTCAAACGCTTATAAAAGCTCGACGTCGAGGACCCCTGGCGCCGCCTTGACGGCGCTCGCCATCTGCGGCGAGACGCGGTAGCGGCCTGGAAGCATGATCTCGATCTCCCGTTCGCCGCCGTCGCGGACCAGAACGAGGGAAACCTCGCTGTCGCCATCGCCTTGGAGCTGACCGCGAAAACTTTGCAGTGGCGCGGCATCGCGCATGAAGACGCGCAGTGATTTCTGCATGCGCACCGCCTCGTCTTCCAGCGACTGAACCGACTGGACGCGGAACGAGATTCCCTCCGGCCGTTCCTCCGCAGACACCGTCACGATCACCGACGTGCCGGGCTCGAGCATGTCGCGAAAGGCGTAGAGCGCTTCCGAAAACAGCACCACCTCGTACTGACCGCTGGGGTCCGACAATTGGACGATTCCGAGCTTGCCGCCGCTCCGGGTCTTGCGCTCCTGCCGCGAGGTGACCGTACCAGCGAGTTTGCCGGCGCTGGCGCCCCGTTTCACACCAGCGACGACTTCCGCGTGGGTCTGCACCCGCAGCCGCTTCAACGTCGCCTTGTATTCGTCCAGCGGGTGGGCCGAGAGGTAGAAGCCGATTGCCTGGAATTCCCGCAACAATTTCTCCGCCGCCATCCACAACGGCGCCGGGTTGAGCCGCAGCGGCTCCGGCGCATCCCCGGCCGAGCCGAACATATCGTGCTGGCCCGAGGTCCGGCCCTCGTGGACCCGCAGGGCATAGGAAGCCATCAGTTCGATATTGCCGCTCAATAGCGACCGCTCGTGGCCGAAACAGTCGAGCGCGCCCGCCGCGATGAGGAATTCGAGGGTGCGCTTGTTGACGATCTTCGGGTCGATCCGGGCGCAGAAATCTTCCAGCGAGGCGAAACCCACGTCGCCGCGTCGCTCCACGATGTGCTCGACCGCATGTTCGCCGACGCCCTTGATCGCGGCGAGCGCATAGAAGATGCGGTTTTCACCCACCTCGAAGGATTTGTAGGATGTCTGGACGGATGGCGGCACGACCGTGACCCCGAGCCTCATGGCATCCATGCGGAAATCATTGAGCTTTTCGGTGTTGCCCGCGTCGAGGGTCATCGAGGCGGCCAGGAATTCGACCGGATGGTTCGCCTTCAGATAGGCCGTCTGATACGCCACCAAGGCGTAAGCTGCCGCATGGCTCTTGTTGAAGCCATAATCGGCGAACTTGGCCAGCAGGTCGAAGATCATGTTCGCCTGGGCCTTCTCCAGGCTGTTCTTGACCGCGCCCTCGACGAAACGGACACGCTGCTTGTCCATTTCGGCGCGAATTTTCTTGCCCATCGCACGGCGAAGCAGGTCGGCTTCGCCCAGCGAGTATCCCGCCAGCACCTGCGCGATCTGCATCACTTGTTCCTGATAGATGATGACGCCCTGCGTCTCCTTCAGAATCGGCGCGATCATCGGGTGAATGAAGTCCGGCGCCTCTTCCCCGTGCTTGCGGGCGTTGTAGGTCGGGATGTTCTCCATCGGACCCGGCCGATAGAGCGCGACCAGGGCGATGATGTCCTCGAACCGGTCGGGGCGCATACCGATCAGCGCCTTGCGCATACCGACCGATTCCACCTGGAACACGCCCACGGTCTCGCCGCGGGTCATCATTTCGTAGCTCTTGGCATCATCGAGCGGGATGGCCGTAAGATCGATCTTGATGCCCTTTCGGGCAATGAGCTCCACTGCCGTCTGCAGCACCGTCAGGGTCTTCAGCCCCAGAAAGTCGAATTTGACGAGACCCGCCGGCTCGACCCATTTCATATTGTACTGGGTGACCGGCATGTCGGATCGCGGATCGCGGTACATCGGCACAAGCTGCGACAGCGGGCGATCGCCGATGACGATGCCGGCCGCGTGGGTCGACGCGTGCCGGTAAAGCCCTTCCAGCTTCAGCGCGATCGAGATCAGCCGGTCGACGATCTCTTCCTTTTCCCGCGCTTCCTGCAGCCGCGGCTCCTCGACCAGTGCCTGGGCGAGCGTCACCGGGTTGGCGGGGTTCTGCGGCACCAGCTTGCAGAGCTTGTCGACCTGGCCATACGACATTTCCAGCACGCGGCCGACGTCGCGCAGCACCGCGCGCGCCTGGAGCGTTCCGAAGGTGATGATCTGGCCGACCTGCTCACGCCCGTATTTTTCCTGAACGTAGCGGATCACCTCCTCACGCCGCTCCTGGCAGAAATCGATGTCGAAGTCCGGCATCGAGACGCGCTCGGGGTTGAGAAAGCGCTCGAAGAGGAGCGAGAAACGCAACGGGTCGAGATCGGTGATCGTCAGGGAATAGGCGACGAGCGAGCCTGCGCCCGAACCGCGGCCCGGTCCGACGGGGATCCCCTGCCCCTTGGCCCATTTGATGAAGTCCGCGACGATCAGGAAGTAGCCGGGAAACTTCATGCGCTCGATGATCGACAACTCGAAATCCAGGCGCTCGCAGTAACTCGCCTCCGTCTCGCCGGGCGCCAGACCATGCGCCGCGAGCCGCTTCTCCAAGCCTTCGACGGCCTGCAGGCGAAGTTCGGCGGTTTCGGCGGCCTCCGCTTCGACCGGATCAGCGTCCGCGCCAGCGAAACGCGGCAGGATCGGTGCCCGCGTCGTTGGCCGGTAGCAACAACGCCGGGCGATCTCGACCGTATTGTGAAGGGCTTCCGGCAAATCAGCGAACAGCACCGCCATTTCGCCCTGTGATTTGAGGCTGTGGTCCCGCGAAAGCCGACGCCGATCCTCGTGACTGACCAGCCGATTGCTCGCCACCGCGATCAGCGCGTCATGGGCCTCGAAATCGTCGCGGCCAAAAAAGAACGGCTCGTTGGTCGCCACCAGCGGAAGCGCGAAATCATAGGCCAGCCGGACCGTTCCGGCCTCCACCTTGCGGCTTCGCCCTTCCTGGCGCTGCAGCTCGACATAGAGCCGGTCGCCGAAGATCGCGGCCAGACGCTTCAGCCGGATCCGAGCGATCGCCTCCCTATCGGCGGCAAGCGCCGCGCCGATCGGCCCCAGCGGCCCGCCGGTCAAGGCGATCACCCCCTCGGGCTGCTCCGCCAGCCAATCGATCAAGATGTGCGGTTTGGGGTTATCCGGATGTCCGAGATAGGCCAGCGAAACGATTTCGACGAGATTGGCGAATCCGGCCTCGCTCGCGGCGATCAACACCACCGGCGCGATCGACGCCAAATTCCGGTCCTTGCGGCCGCCGCGCTCCTCGGACTCGGTATCGCCGAAGTCGACGTCGAGCTGACATCCGATAATTGGCTGTATGCCGGCCTTCGCGGCCTTTTCGGAAAACTCCAGTGCGCCGAACAAGTTGTTCGTGTCACTGATCCCGATCGCAGGCACTCCGTCCGTCTTGGCGAACTGGATGATCTGGTCCAGCCGCAACGCGCCTTCCAGCAGCGAAAACGCGCTATGGACCCGAAGGTGAATGAATTTCGGATCGCATTCCACCGGTTCCGTCATGGCCGATCACTCCGTCTCTACTGGCTTCGGCACCGCGGCACGACACCGATTGGAGGACCCGTCCCGTTTCCTCGCAAATCGCGTCAGAGCAAAGCCCCTACGCGCATCGCGCAAGAGGTAACCCACGCCGTTCGGCGGGGTAAGGCCCAAGCCGTCCGATCCCCAGAAAACGTTGCATTAAACCGCGTGGATCAGAAGACTGAGGCTAAGGACAAAACCCGACACAGCGGCGAGAGACAGCAAATCCTTGGCGAAGGTGAGCATAGCGTGTTCCTTTTTTGTTCTATGTTCTCTTTATGTTCCATTTACTGGGGCGTTGTCAAGGCGGATGTCGGACGGGCCGGTCCTACAGGGAGCCGGCCGTTAGCACCGGTGTTCCGCAGCCCCGTGTTTTATGACGGCCGATGGGCGGCGCTTGTGTTGCGCGTACGATCGGGTAGCGTGTCCAATACGAACTTCTTGTCGCAAGGGATGTGTGTGCAATGCGCGCGGGGATGTGGTCGATCGTGGTGGGTCTTGCCTGGCTATGGGCGGGCGTCGCCCATGCCGGGTCGGTCGATCAGGAAACCAGCTATTTCGCCGTTCGCGGCGCGACGCTTGCCGAGTTGGACGAGGACCTCAACCGACAGGGTCCCTATGTCGCCGAAACCGGTTTGCGTCACCCCGGTGCGACCGAGGTGAAATTCGACGGCAAGGTGACCTACAAGAAGGTTGCCAAAGGTTGTGCGGTCGACCGCGCGGATCTGGGGCTCACGCTGCACATCACCCTGCCGAAATGGACGCCACCCAAGCGTGTGTCGGCGCGTACGGTGCTGGTCTGGCGGACGCTCGAAGCAGACATCAAACGGCATGAGAACCAGCACGCGACCATCGCCAAGACGTGGCTGAAACGGATGGAGATGGCGGTCAGAAACCTGCGGATGGAGCGAACCTGCGCCGACATGGAAATGCATGTGAACACGGTCACGCAGCGCTATCTTGCCGGCCACGAGCGGGCTCAGATCGAATTCGACACGATCGAAGGGCGTGAAGTCAATTTCCGGCTCAGGCGCGCCCTTAATCGCAATTTGTGGGGCGAAGCCGGCGGCTAGGATCAAGCGAGCGGCGCTATCTCGGAGACCAAGGGCGGGAAGCCGCAGGCTCGCCTATCTGGTTCCGCCCACCCCGAGCTTCTTCTGCAAATTGGTGGACGATGTCGTGTACTGAAACACCACCCGGTCGTCGGGGTGCACGATGCGTTTGGCCGCCTGCGTCATCAATGCCGCCTCGTGAAAGCCGGAGAGGATCAGCTTCAATTTGCCCTCGTACCAGTTGATGTCACCGATGGCGAAAATGCCCGGCTCGGACGTCTCGAACCTGGCGGTATCGACGGGAATGAGATTTTCGTGAAGGTTCAGCCCCCAGTTCGCGATCGGTCCCAGCTTCATGGTCAGACCGAAGAACGGCAACATGCGGTCGGCGGTCACTTCGACGTCGCCGTCGGGGCCTTTGATGATGGCGCCTTGCATGACGCCGTCGCGGCCGACGATGCTCGTCACCTGCCCCATCTGGAACGTAACCTTACCCTCTTCGCGCAGCGCCATCATTTTCGCGACGCTGTCCGGCGCCGCGCGAAACTGGTCGCGTCGGTGGACAAGAGTCAGGCTTTTTACGATCGGCTGCAGGTTCAGCGTCCAATCCAGCGCGGAATCGCCGCCACCGACGATGAGGACGTCGCGGCCGCGGAACTCGTCCATGCGGCGAACCGAGTAGAAAACGCTGGTTCCTTCATAGGCCTCGATACCCGGCACCGGCGGCCGCTTGGGCTGGAACGAGCCGCCGCCGGCCGCGATGACGACGACCTTGCACTCGAATTCCTCGCCCTCGTCGGTGGTCACCAGGTAACCCCCGCCGCCGAGCCGCTCCAGACTGGTCACCATGCGGTTGAAGTGGAAGGTCGGGTGAAACGGCTCGATCTGCTGCAGCAATTTCTCGGTGAGGTCGTGGCCGGAAATCACCGGCCATGCGGGAATGTCGTAGATCGGTTTTTCGGGATAGAGCTCGGCACATTGGCCGCCGGGTCGGTCGAGAATGTCGATCAAATGGCATTTGAGATCGTAGAGTCCGAGCTCGAATACGGCGAACAGCCCGACCGGGCCGGCCCCGACGATCACCACATCGGTCTTCACGCGCTGCATCGAAACAAGTCTCCGTTGGGCCTATTCCCGCGAAGGGGGACGCGGCGCATCGTTCAGGCCTGGCGCTCCGGCACGGTCAGAACGAGGCCGTCCAGTTCGTCGCGGATCTTGATCTGGCAGGACAGCCGCGAATTCGGGCGCACATCGTAAGCGAAGTCGAGCATGTCCTCTTCCATCGCCTCGGGCTCGCCGGTCTTTTGTGTCCAGGCGTCGTCCACATAGACATGGCAGGTCGCGCATGCGCAGGCGCCGCCGCATTCCGCTTCGATCCCCGGAACATCGTTCTTGATCGCGTTCTCCATTGCCGTCGAGCCGTTCGGCGCATCAATGTCGTAACGCGTTCCGTCCGGGGACAGGAAAGTGATCTTTGTCATGCCTGCAACGCTCTGCTCTCGGTTTCGGGGACAGGATCGACTCCCAACAGACGGGGCCAAGAAACGCCCGACAAGGGACCAACGACGACCCGACCATCGCGCGCGCCTTGCCCGCACCGAATGGGCTACGGCTCGCTCATTCGCTTCGTTAGAGTTTGGCGCCGACGAAAGTCAACAGGAACACGATGACAGCGACGATGACGCGAGGGCGGCCGCGTCAGCCGAGGAGCGAGCGGACAAACCGAGCGGTCTGATCGAGTTCAGCACGCAAGGCCGCCACAGCCTCGTCGTCGAGAACCGAGTCCTCGAAGCGCTGGGCCGCGTCGGCAAGCGGAAATGCGCCGATATTACGGGCCGTCCCTTTCAGCGCATGAGCGATAAATCGACATTCGTCTTCGCTAGCAATTTCAAGGCGGCCTTCGAACAATTCGAGATGCCGCAGCAAGAGCCCGAGCACTTCGGTCTCAAGCCCCCGATCGCCCGAGGTCTGACGGGCGAGGTGCACCAAATCGATCGGCCGCCGCCCCGACGGACATCGGGCCGCACCGTCCGCCAATTCGATGGTAGAAGCCTCTTCCATCTGCCGTGTTGCCGCCGCCATACTCATTCTCCGAACCTGACATCCGCGATTCGACCGGCTATCCTGTTCAATCCCAGTTGCATCGCAGCCTCCACCATCAGCAATCAGGGTGGAGATAAGCTTAAATTTTTTGGAAGAATAAGGGTGTGCGGCGGCCTGATGGTGCAGTGCGGCTGCGGCGCAACCCTTGCTCCCACGGCCACGATCGAAAATTCTGTGCATTTCTCGCCAGATCGTTAACCTTATGTTTAAACTTGTACCTATCGGGCGGTTTTACGGTTTCTTTCAACGCCGTCGCTAACTAGCATGAAGCATGCGAAACTGCCTGTCAGCCGCCTCCGGTTGACCAGGCATCTGCGCATGCCGCATCGGTCGGGGGCGCTACTCTCTTGCTCCGCCGCGGCGACCGTCGGCGTGACGGGTTCATAGTAACGAGTATTGAGGCGCGACAGCGATGTCCAAGACCAAATCCTTCGACCAGCTCACCGACGACGCGGTCAACGAAATCGAAGAGGCGCTTCGGGTCGATTTCGAGGAGCCGGGCAATTCGGACGATCTGAAGGAGGCGTCAGGTCATCTTGAGGAAAGCGCATCCGCCGATGCGACGAAGGTCGAATTTTCGCTCGACGATTTCGAGCGGCAGATCAATGAAACGGCAGGCCGCCTGCGTACGGAAGAAAACGCCGCACCCTCGGGCGGAGCAAGACGCGCTTCGGTTTCCGACCTGGTCGGCGGTGGCCGGGCGAAAGCTCCGATAAGTGCGGCTCCCAGCGAGAAAGCAGCTCTGCCGTCAAATATCGCGCCGGATTCGACTGCAAGACCGTCCCGCGATAGCGGCACTTCCACGCGTCCTCAGCAGGCTAGTGAGCCCCCGACGGTGGGACCGTCGGCGCCTCGGAGCGCGGAACCGCCGCGCGCCTACGCCCAGTCCGCCGCCAACGACGAGCAACGACGCACGACCGTCATGGCGCAAGCGCTGCTCGACCGGCGGGCCTCCAGCGCTCCGATATGGATCGCGCTTGCCGTATCGATCGCCTGGATCGGATTCGTCGGCTTCATGGCCTCGGGTCTTTATGGCATCGATGTCGCCACGCTATCCAGCGGCCTGGTCAGTCCGGCGCGGCAGCGTGACCTGCTCCTGCTGACGGCCGTCGCCCTCGTTCCGGTTCTGTTGATCTTCGCCTTCGCCGTCATGATCCGCCGTGCCGCCGATTTGCGCCTGACGAGCCGTTCGCTCGCCGAAGTGGCGCTGCGTCTCGCCGAGCCCGAAACGATCGCGACGGAACGGGTGATGAGCGTCGGCCAGGCGGTTCGTCGCGAGGTGGCCGCTCTCGGAGAGGGCGTCGAGCGCGCACTGTCGCGCACCTCCGATCTGGAAAACATCATCAGCACCGAGGTCGGTGCCCTCGAGCGGGCGTATGCCGACAACGAAGGCAAGATTCGCACGCTCGTCCAGGATCTGGGAACAGAGCGTGAGGCGATGCTGTCGCACGCCGAGCACCTCCGTTCCTCCGTCGTCGGTTCGCATCAGCGGCTCGTGGAGGATGTCGATCAGACGTCCGAACACATCCTGCAGCGAATTGAGGAGGCATCCCAGCGTTTCACCAGTCTGCTCGACGAGCGCGGCGAGGCATTTGCCCGCGACCATGTGAAGCGTAGCGAGAATTTCATCGCCATGTTCGAGGAGCGCAGCCGCCTCGCCAGCGAAACCATTGCCACCAATAGCGAGAGCCTGATGGCCCGGCTGACTGGGGCCGGCGACGCGGCGAGCGAACGGCTGAACGCGACCGGCGACGAGGTCGGGCGCCTGCTGGAAAATCGGACGGCCGAGATCAAGAACCGGTCGGTGGAACTGCTCGAGCAGCTCGATTCCGTGGGCAATGACATCCAGAGCCGCCTTGTCGCATCAGGCGACGCGGCCTCCGGCCTGTTGAAATCACGTGGCGAAACGCTCGCGGCGAACAGCGAGAAATTCCTCACCGATCTCACCAGCCTTCTGGACGACCGTGCCATCGGCATCGCGATGGACGGCGAAACCTTCCTGGCCAGCCTGGATGGCGCGTTCGAGGAGCGGATGCGCGAAATCGGCGAAAAGAACGGTTTGTTCCTCACCAGTCTCACCGAGAGCGTCGACTCGCGCAGCCGGAAACTGGAGGAAGAATCCGGACGCTTCCTGGAGGTCCTCGACACCAGCCTGGTCGAACGCACCGAGCGCGCCACCCAGATTCTCGCTGACGCCAACAGCCGGACCATCGGCGATCTCGACGACCGGATTGCGTCGATCGATCGCACATTGGCCGACCGGGGCGGCTTGCTGGTCACCAACATCGAACAGCGGGCCGATGCGATCGAGCGTTCGACCGATCGCATCACTGCGGCTCTGGAGACGCGCACCAAGGACTTCGCGGGCGTGCTTTCCGAGCGGACACAGGAGATCGTCGAGGCCTTCCAGTCCGGCCATTCGGATCTTTTGATGAAAGCCAGTGATGCGGTAGCGCTGACGCAGATGGCGCTCGAGGCCCGCACGAGCGAATTGCGCGCCCTCTTTGACGAGCGTGTTGCGGGCTTCGACGGTCTGATGGAAGAACGGACCGGCAAGCTCGCCGGCACCATCGACGATCGCTTGCTGGCCTTCGATCTGGCCAGTGACAGCCGCGTCGACAATATTGCGCAGCGGGCCGATGAGATGGACGCTGCCCTGGAGCGGACGGCGGAGCGCCTCGAGACCTTGCTCGAACAACGCCGCGCCGAGATCGAGGCCTCGATCGAACGCGGGGCGGAAGGAGTGCGTACGGCGTTCGACGGCCGGGCAAGCGCGCTGGAAGAGACCATTGCCTCTCACGGCGAGAATCTCGACGCGTCCTTCGCTTTCGCGCAGCAGAGTCTGCTCGGCAACCTCGAAGAGCGTGGTTCCAGCCTGACTACCGCCATCGAGGAAACCGTCGCTCGCATGGAAGACCTCATCGGCGCGAGTGAGGGTGCCCTGGCCAAGGGTATCGACGAACGGACGAGCGCGTTGGCCAACCTTCTCGACGAGCGCCAACAAGCCATGCGCACGACGCTCGACGAACGAACCAGCCTGTTGCGGTCGGCTTCGCAAGAAAGCCACAGCGCCCTTCTGGCCGCGCTCGACGAACGAATTGCCGGAATTTCCGGCGGCTTCGACGACGCCGTGCGCCATGTCGCCGACGAGCTTTCCGAGCGTGTCCAGTCGCTCCGAACCGTCATCGAGGATTCGCGCCTCGCGATCGTTGGAGACGTCGACAGAAACACCGAGCGCCTACGCGGCGAGATGGACGAGCGGACCGAGGACTTCGGAAATCGGATCGCTGTCAGCGCCGGGTCCCAGCTCGCGGCGATCGAGAGCGCCTTGTCCATCGTGGTCGAGGGTCTCGACGAACGGACCGCACAGCTACAAAACGCGGCGGATGGGGTCGCGACCTCTCTACGCGACGAACTCGACGGCCGCTTCGAGACCATTCGCTCCGTCATGGCCGAAGGTCGCGAGACGTTGATCGGTGATCTCGACGGGCGTACCCGCATCATCGCCGAGGAGATCGGCGATCGGGTGATGCGCGTCGGCGAAGGGCTGGATTCCCGCACGGCCGCGCTACGCGGCATTGTCGAGGAGGCGCGCACCATTCTGGTCGATGGTCTCGACGAGCGCATGGCGGCGATCCACGCCATCGTCGACGGCTCGCAGGGATCGCTCCTTGCCGGTCTCGACGAGCGCACCGCTCGGATCGGCGAGGAATTCGATTCCGGTCGCGCGTCGATCGCCGCGGCGATCGAGGATCGCGTCAAAGGTATCAGCGATGCGCTGTTCGATGCCGATCTGCGCCTCGCTTCGGTGCTTGAAGAGCGTCGCGACAGCCTCGCCGCGATCGTCGAGGAAGCTGCCCGCTCCGCCGCCGCGACACTCGGCGACCGAGCCGACGACGTCCGCCGCGCCATCGAGCAAAGTGTCGGTGACGTCTCGTCGTCCTTGGAGCTTCGGCGCAACGATCTCGTATCGGCGTTGGAAACCGGCTCGACCACCCTCACCGGCGCGCTGGACGAGCGGACCGACGCGATCTCCGCCGCGCTCGAGCGAGGCCTCGGCAATGTCGAGCGTACGTTGAACAATCGCGCGGCGATGATCGCGAAATCGCTCCGTCAGACGGTGACGGCGGCCACCACCGCGTTGAGCGAGGAAACGGGCCGCGCCCGCGAGAGCCTCGAAGCGGAAGGCAACAAGATTTCCGCAAGCGTCTCCGGCATCGATCGCTTGTTCCTGGCGTCCGGAGAAGAGGCCCGCGTCAAGATCGCCGGTGAAGCCGATCGTCTTGCCGAGCGTCTCGGCGCCCTGGCCGATGATCTGGCGAGCCGCTCGGCCGAGGCCAGCGCCACCCTCGTCGGTGAAGGCGGCCGGATTGCCGAAAACATCGGCGGCGCGGCGGAAGTGATCCGTTCGCTGTCCGAGCAATCGCGCACGCGGTTCGCCACCGAAGCGGATGAACTTGCCAGGACCATGGCCGAACTGTCGGGTCGCCTGCGCGAGGAGGGACAGGGCGTGCGCGAGGAACTCGCCGGACAGCGTCTGGCCCTCGTCGACAGCCTCGCCGGGATCACCACGTCCGTCGAGAGCCAACTGGCCCGCAACACGGAGAGCTTCGCGGCACAGATCGGCGCGGCCAGCGAGCGGATTCGCTCGGCGGGCGACGAAAGCCGCGAGCGGTTTGTTGCCGATGCCGGTGAGATCGCGAGCCAGGTCGAAAATGCCTCGGCGAAGATGCGTGAAATGACCGAAGTGGCGGAAGTCGCGCTGCGCGAAAACACGGAAGGCTTTGCACGCCGACTGTCCGGCACCTCGTACCAGTTGCGCACGGAAACCGACCGCGTGGCGGGAACCCTTGAGGAGCGTTCGCAGCGCTTTACCGAGGAACTTGCCGGCGTTTCGGAGCGCTTGTCCGAAATGTTGAGCTCGAACACGCTCAGCAGCGAACTCTCCGGGGCAACGGAGCTTATCCGCAGCGAGCTCGCCAACGCATCGCAGTCGATGCGTGACGGCGTCATGGAGGTTGCCTCGCAACTGCGCGGCGACGTTACGGACGCCTCGCAGAGCCTGCTTCGCGACGCCGACGGCGCGCGCGAGGAAATGATGGTTCGGAGCCGCGAGCTCGCCGACCACCTCGCCTCGATTTCGAGCGCGATCCGGGTCGAGACCGAGCGCGCCCGCGAGCAACTCCTGGAAAGCGCTGGAACGGTCGGCGAAGATCTGTCGAACAGGATGAGTCAGTCCGAGCAGGCCATCGCGGCCCGCGCCCGGATGATGGGCGAGGAACTCGATGCCAAGACCCGCGATCTGACCACACTGTTGAGCGCGCGCACGGCGGATATCTCGCGCATTCTCGACGAAGAGGCCCGGCCGATGTTCGACCGCCTCGGCGAGAACGGTTCCGAGTTCGCCCAATTGCTCGAACATAGCACCCGGGATGCCTCCGAGCGCCTTCGGGCGGAGAATGCAGCTCTCGTCGCTGCGCTCGGCCGGCGGGCCAGCGAAACGATCGATAGTCTCAATCAGTCCTCCAACGAGATTCTCGGCGCATTGGACGAGAAGACGTCAACTGCAGTCGGCCTCGTCGCGGATATGCGCGATCAGCTGCAGCGCGAGGTCGGCTCGCTGATCGGCCGCCTGTCGCAGACGAGTGGTTCGCTGCGCGGGCTCGTCGAGGAAACCGCAAGCAATCTCGGCGCCATCGACGCGACTTTGCAGGAGAGCGGGACGCGCTTCACCCAGGGCGCCGAGCAGGCCTCAAATTCGATCTCGCTGTCCTCGCGCCTTCTGGAAAGCAATGTCGAGCGTCTCGACAAGCTGTCGATGACCGCCTTCTCCAAGGTGGCCAGCATCGCCGACCGGTTCCAGGAGCACGGAGCAGTGCTCGCCGAGGCCGTGCAACTCATCGATACGAGCGAGGCCACGCTGCGCTCCACCCTGGAGGGTGGACATGGCGGCATCGAAGAGCTCTCAGCCGGGCTGGTAAAGCGCTCCGAGGAAATCGGCGAGCTGATGCGTTCCTTCGAGGGGGTCATGGACGGCCTGTTCGATCGGACCGAACAGCGCTCCCGTCTGATCTCGACGCGGCTCTCTTCCGAGGTGGGCGAGACGCTCGGCGAGGCGGATCGCAAGATGCAGGGAGCGGAACAGCGATCGCGTGCCACGGCCGAGGCCATGCGCGATGCGGTCCAGTCGGTGATCGAGGACGCGAGCCAGCGCTTCGAAGGTGCAACCGAGGAAATGCGCCGCACTGCCGCCGAGATTCGTCAGGAGCTCGAAGCGGCCCGAAGCGAGATCAAACGCGGTGTCGTCGAATTGCCGGAGGAAACGCGCACGAGCACCGAGGCGATGCGGCGGGCGGTCTCGGATCAGATCCGGGCGCTGCGCGATCTTTCCGAGGTCGTCTCTCAATCCGGCCGCGCCTTCGACGTGTCGACTCGCGGCGCGGCGCCGACGCGGTCCGCTGCGGCGGCTCCGCAACCAGCCAGCGCAAAGCGCCAGGTAGCATCGCAGGCGACGCAGCCCTCCCTGGATGCCGAGCTGACAGAGGAGCAGGAACGGGACGTCGAGGAGCAGATCGCGGCATCCTTCATGACTGACGGAAATCTGGCGCGGGACCTGCGCGGCTCGAACTTTGATGCGCCAAGCCGCACGGGAACCACACCGGCAAAGTCTGCCGAGATGCGCTCGACCGAGCCTCGGCCCAGCGGCGACCACTCGTTGCCGATGCGCCCGGCGGCACAATCAGGCGAGACGGCAGGTCCTCCTGAAGCTGGCGGCCGTTCGGGCGGCTGGGTGTCGGACCTTCTGCGTCGGGCCTCGCGCGACGAGGAGCAGGGTGGAAGTTCCGCGTTGAATCCAGACGAGCCGCAGCCGGCAGTGCGTTCGCCGCAAGCGACCCGTTCGCCAGACTCGGTGATGGACTCGCTGAATTCACTGTCCGTCGATATCGCGCGGGCCATCGACCACAAGGCATCGGTCGAGCTATGGGACCGCTATCGCAGCGGCGAACGCAACGTCTTTACCCGCCGCCTCTACACGATGAAGGGGCAGCAGACCTTCGACGAGATCCGTCGCAAATATCAGCGCGACGGCGAGTTCAAGAAGGCCGTGGACCGCTATCTCTCGGACTTCGAGAGCTTGCTCGGCGATATCGCGAAGAAAGATCCTGAGAACAACCTCACAAAGACCTATCTCACGTCGGACACCGGCAAGGTCTACACCATGCTGGCCCATGCTTCGGGCCGGTTCGACGGCTGATCGAGGCGAATGAGCGGGCGTTCAGCGCCTCGCTCCGACCATGCTGATCGAGAAAATCGGCATGGTCGAGCTTGGCGAAGAGGTCTCCAACGTTCGACGGCTCAGGGACCCGAATGAGTCCTCGGTCCTGTAACGAGGACGACCGACAAAATCCTGGTGAGTGAAGCATGCCGCCTACGGCGAAGGCGTGTCCTTCGGCCACCGTTCACCCGAAAACGAGCCAAGCAGAGCTCTGTCGAACCATAAGGGCGGCGCCTCGGCCTGCCGCTGACAAGCAGGAGGAATTCCCATGCCCGGCCTCTCGCCTCTAAGCCGCCTGTCCGGCCGTCTCAGCTTTCGCGCGGCCGAGCGAACAGCCGCCGCGATCGGCCGGGTTGAAGCTTTGAGCGATGAGGCGGTCGGGAGAATCTTCACCCGCTTCGATGCGGTAAAAGTGATGCGTGCGGCGGAAGCGCTTGATCGCGACCCCACCCTGCGGCAAGGGCCCCTCGCCGGCCTGACCATCTCGATCAAGGACCTCTTCGATCAGGCTGGCGAGATTACCACGGCGGCGTCCGTCTACCTGGCCGACAGGGCGCCGGCCGAAGCGGACGCCGCGGCGGTGGCACGATTGAAATTGGCAGGCGCCATCCCCTTCGGCCGAACCACCATGTCGGAATTCGCCTATTCCGGCGTCGGGCTGAATCCGCATTTTGGCACGCCCGGCAATAGCCACGACCCGTTACGGATACCGGGCGGATCGACGTCGGGCGGCGCGCTGAGCGTGGCTCTCGGCCTCGCCGATGTCGCGCTCGGATCGGACACCGGCGGTTCCGTGCGCATCCCGGCTGCGTTCAACGGGCTGGCCGGCTTCAAGCCCACCCAAGCGAAGGTGCCGCTCGACGGCGCCTTCCCTCTGTCGCAGTCCTACGACAGCGTCGGGCCCCTCGCGAGAGACATTCGGACCTGCGCTGGCGTCCATGCCGTCCTTAGTGGCGAGACCCCACCAGCCTCGCCACTAAGGACGGCAGCCAAGGGTCTGCGAATCGGTGTCGTCCGCACGGTTCTCACCGAGGGTCTCGACGGGCAGGTGGCCGCCGACTTCGCCGCCGCCCTCCAGGCACTTACCGACAACGGCGTCGAGTTGGTCGACGTCGACATGCCGGCGCTTGCCAAAGCGGGAGCGATCAATCGGGTGATCGTGGCCTCGGAGGCGCACCGGGTCCACGCCGATCATCTCGATGCGTTGGAGAAGGTTGGCGATCCGCGGGTGCTTCAGCGGATCATGGCGGCGGTGAGTTTCGCGCTGGGCGAGGAAGAACAGGCGCGGGTCGAGCGATCCGCCGCGCAAGCCGCCTTTGTCGGTCTCGCGGCGGGTTTCGACGCATTTATCGCTCCGACGATTCCGATCGTTCCGCCGCTGATCGCCGAGGTGGAGGCCGATTACGATCGGCTCAACGCCTTGGTTCTGCGCAATCCATCGACGGTCAATTGTCTTAACGGTTGCGCCGCGACGATCCCGATGCATGCCGCCGGATCGCTGCCGACGGGTCTGATGGTCTTTGGCCCCGGCGGAGCGGACTGGGATATCCTCGCGATCGCCCAATGTTTCGAGCCTCTCGCCCAACGTGGCGCGTCGAAGGATTAGTTGACGAACTGCGGCATCAAGAGGCGTGGTAGCCAGAGTGTGATGGAAGGGAAAAGAACGACCAGCACCAGGATGGTCAGCATCGGCAGCAGGATGAACGCCACGTCACGCATCGCCGCCTTCACCGGAATCCCGCCGATCGAACACGAGATCAGCAGACAGAGCCCGTATGGCGGCGTCACCAGACCGAAGGCGAGGCTAATGATGCCGATCATGGCGAAGTGGATCGGGTGCATCCCGACCTCGAGGGTCACCGGATAGAGCACGGTGCCGAGGATGATGATGGCCGGAATGGCGTCGATGAAGAGGCCGATGATCAGGAAGGCGATCGCGACCGCGAAACCCATTTCGACGATTCCAAGATCCAGGACTTGCACATAGCTGACAAGGGCCGCGGGAATTCTGAAATAGGCCAGCGTCCAGCCAAAGGCGCTCGCGGTGCCGATGCAGAACAGGGCGATCGCCGCAAACCGGCCGGTATCATAGAAGACATGGGCCACTTCGCGCGGACCGACCGCGCGGTAGACGATCAGGCCAAGAACGAGTGCATAGAGCGCGGCGACGACCGATGCTTCGGTCGGCGTAAACAGACCGCCGACGATACCGCCAACGATGATGACCGGCGTCAGCAGCGCCAGCAGAGCCCCCACCAGAGCGCTCGCGAATTCGCCAAGCGTCGCGCGGCCGTGCGGTTGCATGCCATGCCGGCGGGCATAGACGTAGACCGCCACCATCATCGCCATCCCAATCAGGATGCCGGGCAGGATGCCGGCGACGAAGAGGCCGCCGATCGACACCGACATCAAGCCGCCCCAGACGACCATCAGGATCGACGGGGGGATGATGACGCCCATCACCGACGAACAGGCCGTGACCGCCACCGAAAAGGACGGAGAGAAACCTTCCTTCTTCATTTGCGGAATCAGCAGCGACCCGATTCCCGCCGCGTCGGCGGTGGAACTGCCGGAAATGCCGGCGAAGAACATCGAGACGACCACGTTGACGTGGCCGAGCCCGCCCGGCAGGTGGCCGACCATCGCGCGGGACAGGCGGATCAACCTGTCGGTAATCCCGGCCGCGTTCATCAAATTGGCCGCGAGCAGAAAGAACGGCACGGCCAGAAGGACGAAGGAATTGTAGGAGCGGAACATCTCCTGCAGCACCAGCACCGGTGTCAGGCGAGGCTCGATGAAGAAAACCGGGATGCAGGCAAGCGCCAAGGCGAACGCGACCGGCACGCGCAGGATGATGAGAAGAAACAGAAGACCGAACAAAATGCTCGCGACAGTGCCCGGCGTCATGCCGCGGTACCTTTGGCGACGGCGATCTCCTTGACGATCTTTTCGATGACGAAGAGCGTCGTCACCACGCCGGTCAAAGGCCAGGCGACGAAAATCCAGTTCATCGGCAGGGCCGCGATTTCCGACTTCTGGTACCAGCCGAACAGCATGAAGTCCCAGCCATACCAGATGAAGATCAGGGCGACCGCGAGGATCATGAGCTGGACGAAAATGCGTTTGGCCGCCTCGACCTTGGCGTTGGCTGACACCGGAAGCACTTCCAGGTCGAAATGCGTGCCGTCCCGCACCGCGCACATGGCGCCGACCATGATCATCCAGACGAAGCAGAACCGCGCAATTTCCTCGGTCCAGATGTAGCGCGGGACGATCCCGGTGAACCGGGAAAGGATCTGCGCCGTGACCGGGACGAGCAGACCGGCAATGAGCAGTCCAAGCGCTAGCCTAAGCACGAGGTGGATGGCGTCGAGAACGCGGGTCATGATCGTCCTGTGAGGTGAAACGAACGAAACCAGTGGTGGCGGAGTCGCGCCGGAGCGGGCCATGGCTCGCCCCGGCGCAGATCAACCGATCCGTCGTCACTGCACGTTCTGTATGGCCTTCAGGACGTCTGTCGCGCCGAGTTCGGCGGCATATTCTTCCAACACCGGTTTGGCCGCCTCCAGCATCTTGTCGCGCTCGGTGAATTCGTGAGTCTTGATCCAGCCCTTGTCGACCATCGCCTGCAGCTTCTTGGAATCCTCGCTGCTCTCGATGTCGCGACCAAACTTTCCTGCCTCCGCGCCTGCCCCGTCGATGCATCCCTGCAGTTTCTCCGGCAGCCCCTGATAGGTCTTGTTGGAGATGAACAGCGGACGGATGGTAATCGCATGCTTGGTCAAAGCGAGATCAGGCCCGACCTCGTAGAACTTCATCTGCTCGACGCCGGCCGCTTCGTTCTCGGCGGCGTCGATCACGCCGGTCTGAATCGCGTTATAGACCTCGTTATAGGCAATGACTGTGGGCGCGGCGCCCAGCGCATCGAAAACGCTCGTCCAGATCGGCGCACCCTGCATGCGGATCGGCAAATCCTTGAGCTCCGCCATGTTGGTCACCGGCTTGTTGGCGAAAACATTGCGGGTGCCACCGCCCGCATAGCCGAGGAGACGAATGTCGGCCTTTTCAAGGATATCGTCGGCGATGGGCTTCAGCAGATCCTGCTCAAGTACCTTGTTCCAGTGCTCCTCGTCCCGAAACAGGAACGGCATGTCCATCAATGGCGCCATGTTCGAGAATGTCGAAATATGCGCTGGCGAGGCCACCGCATAGTCGACCGACAAGCCCTGATTCATGTAGGCGACGTAGTCCTTCTCCAGCCCCAGTTCGGAATTCAGGTGCATCTCGAACTCGACCGGCTCGTCGGTGTAGCAGGCTTTTACGAGTTCCTCGAACTTGCGCATGGTCTTGGTGAAGGCATGGTTCTCGTCGAACTGGCTGGCCCCGACCAGCTTGATCTGGGCGAGAGCCGGAGCCGTGGCACCGAGCGTTCCCGCGCCTATGGTGACCGCAAGCGCGACGGCTGTTCCTCCAAATAATTTGAAGCTGTTCATTTTTGCCCCTCCCGTTTGACGACATCAGACCAAAAGTCCATTCACCGCCGTTGCTGTTGCAATGCAATATTTTCTCTGCATCGTCTTTTTTGCCGTCACTATATCCGAGGGTTTCATGGGGTCAACGTGGATCGTCTTCGCTTCCGTCCCTCGGCTGCCCCACCGAAGATCCGTGCCGCCTCGCTCTCTTGATCCTGTCAGAGTTTACTGTTTTCTGGCCCCGAAATGCTCCAGCAAGGTTCTAAGGCGATGTCCGACCAACCAATGGTGCCACGTAATGGGACCCCCGCAGCAAAAGGCCCTCTGCTGCGGGCGGTCGGTGCAGTCCGGACGGAAGGGCTTCCGGCTTATGCCCTGGCACTGGTGGCCGTCGTCGCAACGGTCGCGCTCGGCATTATGCTGCCGGGCGGTTTCGATGATCCGCCCATCGCCTGGTTCGTGCCAGCGATTCTCTTCGCCTCCATCTCCGGGGGAATCTGGCCAGGTCTGCTCGCGCTTGTCCTCTCCCTGACCGGCTCGCTTTATTTCGGCAGGTCATCGACGGCGCCCGCCGGCGATCTTCTGACCGCCGCCGGCTTTGTGACGGTGGGCGGCGTTGTCGCTCTGACCGGTGCGACGCTGCGCCACGCTGTTGGATTGATCGCGACGACTGAACGCGTCCTCGATGCCCGCGAGATGCACCTGCGTTCGATCCTCGACACGGTCCTTGATGCGACGGTCGTCATCGAGAAAGACGGCACGATCGTATCCTTCAATACCGCCGCGACACGCCAGTTCGGCTATAGCGTGGATGAGATCGTCGGTCAGAACGTCCGAGTCTTGATGCCTGAACCCTATCGCAGTGAGCATGACGGCTATTTGCAACGCTACCTGACCACGGGCGAAAAGCGGATTATCGGCGTTGATCGCGTCGTGGTCGGACAGCGAAAGGATGGCTCCACCTTTCCCATGAAGCTGGCGGTCGGTGAGATGAGGATGGGCGACTCGATCTTTTTCACCGGGTTCATTCGCGATCTGACGGAGCGCGAGGAGTCGGCGGCGCGGCTGCAGGAAATCCAGGGCGAGATGGCAAGGCTTGGACGCCTCAGCGATCTCGGCGAAATGGCATCGACCCTCGCCCACGAACTCAACCAGCCTCTGTCGGCGATCTCCAACTATGCCCAGGGTTGCACCCGGCTGCTGCGCGATATGGACGACGCGCTGGCGATCCGCATGCGCGAAGCGCTGGAAGAGATTGTCCGACAATCGCTCCGCGCCGGCCAGATCATCCGGCATCTGCGCGAATTCGTAGCGCGCGGGGAAACCGAGAAAACGCCCGAAAACATCCGCGTGCTGGTCGAGGAAGCTGGCGCGCTGGCGCTGGTCGGATCCCGGCAGATGGGTGTCCGGTCGATTTTCGAGTTCAGTCCCGGCGCCGACATGGTCATCGCGGACAAGATTCAGGTGCAGCAGGTACTGGTCAATCTCATGCGCAATGCGATGGAAGCCATGCGCGGCAGCGAAGTGCAGGAGCTTTTCATCCGAACGGCTTCCAACGGACGCGGCGATGTTGTGGTTGAGGTCGCCGACACGGGAACCGGAATCACCGACGAGATCGCGGCCGGGTTGTTCAAACCCTTCGTCACGTCCAAGCCCAACGGCATGGGCGTCGGCCTCGCCATCTCCAAGCGCATCGTGGAGGCCCATGGCGGCAACATATCGGCGAGTGGTAACGACAAGGGCGGCGCCACATTCCGCTTCACGCTGCCGGCGATGAAGGAGGTCTCGAATGGAGATCGGTGACTATACGGTCCACATCGTCGACGACGAGGAGGCGGTGAGAAAGTCGCTCTCCTTCCTGCTGACCACGGTCGGCTTCACGGTGCGCGTGCACGGCTCGGCGACGGCGTTCCTCGCGGCCGCGCCCAGCCTTGGGAAAAGCTGCCTGGTGACCGATCTGCGCATGCCGGATATGAGCGGCGTCGACTTGCTGCATCGTCTGAAGGACGCGCAAGCACTGATGCCGGCGATCGTCGTCACCGGCCATGGCGACGTGCCGATGGCGGTGGAAGCCATGAAGGCCGGGGCGCTCGATTTCATCGAAAAGCCGTTTGAGGATGAGGTGCTGATCGCAGCGATTCATCGCGCTGCCGCGGAGCTCGAGCAGCGACTCGACGGCGTCGATGTTCAGGCGATCCAAGCCAGGATCACGACATTGACCCAACGCGAATCTGAGGTCCTGTCTGGCGTTGTGAGAGGGCTTCCCAACAAATCCGTCGCCTTCGACCTCAATATCAGCCCGCGCACGGTCGAGGTTTACCGCGCCAATATCATGGCGAAGATGCAGGCTGGCAGCCTTGCCGAACTTGTCCGCATGGCACTGCTGGTGGACATGGGTGGTGAGCGGACGGCGACGAGCGCACGGGACCGGTCAAATTGATCTGACGCAAGGCGCGGCCTCTCCAAGAACGGATATTGCACCAACAAGGGTCGGGCATTGCCCGGCTCGCGACGCATATGTCCGGAGCACCCCGTATCGTGGAGACAATCGGCCTGATTCTTGTCGTGGCGCCCGACCGTGATTTTCGCAAATCGCTCGAATTCGCGCTCGAAGCGGAAATGTACGAGGTGGATTCGCACGCCGGACTCTCCTCGGCTCTCGCATCGCCACGAGTCAGATGGTTGGACTGCGCGATCGTCGACGAAAAAGCGGTGCGCGATCACACCTCCGAATGGGATGCGCTCGAACGCCTCGGGGCGCCGGTCATTTTTCTGATGGATAAGCGGCCCCCTCCGACCGACTTTGCCCAATTGACAATTCTGACCAAGCCATTTCTGGGCAACGCCCTGATTCAAACAGTTGAAAACATTGCCGGAAGACCGGCAACGCGTTGAGGCTACGTAATTCCCCTAAGGACATAACCGAATTTCGGGCGACCAGGATCGGCGCCATTGTTTCCCGCACCACAACGGAAAAGGGAAATAACGATGCTCGCTTCCACGCTCGCCCAGTCGCCCTTGCGGTCGCATCCCTTCACGATCGATCACCCAGCGTTTCCATCTGCTGCCGCATCGCCCCGCCCGCAGATCGTCAGCTTCTTCCAGGCGGGCGCCGAAATTTACGCCGCGGGCGATCCGGCCGGCAGTCTTTACCGGGTCGAGTTCGGCGCGGTTCGCGTCTATCGCTTGCTGGCCGATGGCCGCAGACAGATCGTCGCGTTCCATCTATCAGACGAAACATTCGGCTTCGAAGCCGGCGTCGAGCGTGAGTTTTTTGCCGAGGCGATCAACACGACCAGCATCTGCCGGCGTCCTCTTTCGGTCATCGATGATAGCGCCCCAGACATCCTATCCTTGGCGATGCAATGCCTGACGATGACCCAAAAATACCTTCTGGTGCTCGCTCGCCACTCCGCCTTCGAACGCGTTGCGAGCTTCCTTGCCGAGATGGCCGAGCGGCAGGGCGACCTTGAGCACGTCCATCTGCCGATGTCGCGAATGGATATCGCGGACCATCTCGGCCTGACCATCGAGACGGTGTCGCGGACGTTCACCAGGCTCAAGGAACAGCGGCTCATCGAACTGGTCGATTCGCGCGATATCCGCATTCTGCGACGACGGGCTCTTCTGGAGATCAGTGAATGACGACATGCGCTCGCAATCACGCCAAGGGCGGTCTTGTAGAAATCCTGGACGAGATTGGCCGCCGCTCGAATGCGGATAATCATCGACAAATTCACTGATCCAGATCAATGCCGCGCCGGTTTTGCACTGCGAATGTGCATCATCGACCGATGGGGCGAACGCGATGACCCGACAGATCAATCCGCAATGCGGGCAACCGTCAAAGCCGGGCGAGGCCCCCGCGCGGCCTTCGCGATCGGGCCGGTTCATACCGCGACAGGTGAGCCGGACGCGTCCGGCAAGCGGCATCTGAAGATGCCGATCAACGAAATCTGATCAATCGGCGGGCGCCGTACCCGATGGCACAATGGGCTCGCCCGACCTCAACCCAAGCAGGAGGTCTTTCCATGTTCAGCTCCGCCAATGTCGGCACCGCCGACCGCGTCATCCGGATCCTTCTCGGCATTGCCCTCGCCACCTATGCCTATGCGTCGCTGGTATCGCCTTGGTCGTGGGTGGCCTATGCCGTCGCCGCGATCCTCGTCCTCACTGCGCTCATCCGGTTCTGTCCCGCCTACGCCCTGTTCGGCGCCAGCACCTGCAGTCGCTCCGCCAGCGGAGATGCCGCGAAGGCGCCGGCGCCTCCCTCGGACCGCCCGTCAAGCCGGCTATGATCCGTTTGCCTCGACGGGTGTTACCGGGCCTTCGGCGATGACGCGCCGCGGGACCAACCCGCCGCGATTTGCCGACCTCTCTGCAGCGGCGCGAACTCCTCAGCCGTCAGCGTTTCCCGGGTGAGCAACGCCAGGGAGAGTCCGAGCGGCGTTGTCTTGCCTTTCGGCGATGCCGGAATTGACTGGCAGACGGCGGGAGAGAAATGGTGAGCCGACACAAACACAAGGCGACCATACCGGTGCGCAAGGGCAATCCGAAAGACTTCAATGGCGCGCTCAGCCTGCCGGAAGACGGCGCTTGACGCGCATCACGCCCCATGGGAACCCGCGGGGGAAAGGTGAACTACGGATGGTCACAGCACGGTCGGGACAGCACCGGCGTCCGGTTCTGACGCAGTGCGCGCGTCGACCGGCGTTCAGCCTGTTTGTCGGCGTTCTCGCCGTCCTCGCCCTGGTGCTCTCGGGCCTCGGTCACGGAGCCGCAGCCGGACCGATGGCCATGACCGAATGCGGCTGGTCGGCCGTCCAGGCGAACGCACCCGCCGGAGATGAGACGGGTCGCTGTTTCCTGAACGCGGCCGCCATAGATGGCGAGGCCGATGCCGGGCAAGCTCTTCTCCCCGCCGCCGCGTGCCCTCAGCACGCGCCATGCGTGCATTTCTTCGTCGCGCCGGAGCGCCCGCTGCTGCGAGCGCAAGGATCGAACCGGGTGATCGCCACGGTCTCCGACCCGCTCCGGGAACGGACGGAAAGCCCGCCTCACCACCCCCCGATCAGCTGATTTTTACGGACGGCCGGCGTCGATCGCGGCTCCCTGTCGCGACGCCGCCTTGCGATGCAGCCCCCAGCAGTGCCGGGGTTTGCGCCGCGCCGGCCGTTCTCGTCGCAAATGCTGAATCCCTAAAAAACTGGAGACAATGATGAGAACCCACCGACGCTTCCTCCACTCCGCCGCACCGATCGCCCTGGCGATGGTGCTCTTTGGCCTCGATTCCGTCCATGCGGAGCCGTTGGTCTACATACCGCTCGGCGAGGAGAACCAGATTCTGGCCATCGACGCGGCGACAGACGCCGAGGTCGACCGTATCTCCGGAACCGAGGCAGTGCATGGGCTGGCCGGAACCCCGGACGGGCGCCTGCTGGTCGCCGGAAGCCTCTCCGCTCGTTCGGCGGGAGAGGCGCCCGCAAAGCCTGCCGGCGTCTCCGAGGAGGACCATGAGGCGCACCACGGGATGTCGGAGAAGACCTCCGCGAAACCGTCCGATGAGCTCGTCAGCACGGTTTCGATCATCGACCGCAAAAGCGGCGAGATCCTGCGCAAGGTCGACGTGCCGGGCGCCGTGCATCACGTCACGGTCAGCCCGGACGGGCGCTTCGCCGTGGTGACGCTGATCAACGCCGACGCTGTCTCGGTGATCGGGCTCGAGGACTTCGAACTGATCACCACGGTGAAGACCGCGGCAACGCCGAACTACGCCATCTTCAGCAACGATGGCCAGTCGCTGTTCGTCGGCAGTGCCGGCGCCGGCATCGTCAGCCGCATCGCCGTCGATGGCTGGACGGTGGGGCCGACGGTCGCCACCGGCGCAAATCCCGGGCATCTGGTGATGGCCGCGGACCAAAGCGCCCTGTACGTCACCAACGACGGCGACGGCACGGTCAGCGAGATCGATCCTGAGACGATGACGGTTCGCCGCAGCTTCGAGATGGGCGGAATGCTGCATGGCCTCGATTTGTCAGAGGACGGCAAGACGCTGTTCGCCGCAGTGCGGGAGACCGGCCGGATCGGCCGGGTCGATCTCGACAGCGGCGAGGTCAGCTTCGCCGAGCTGGCGCCGGCGCCCTACCACCTGAGAACGATCCCAGGAACAGGCAAGATCTACGTCAGCAGCGCCGAGGAGCCCAAGTTCTGGGTGCTCGACGTCAACGACCTGAGCCCAATCAGCGAAGTGACGGTCGAGGGCACCGCCCACCAGATGGTGATCGTCCCTTCGAGCTGACCGGACGCCCCGCGTCCACGCCAAGCAAATGAGGAGGGCGGCCCGTCAGCCGCCCTTCCACCTGTGGCACGCCGGATTGGAAGGAGTGGACACTTCGTCCAGATCGGCTCGGCCCGCGAGATGCCGATTTCGGCGCCGCACAATTCGATCATGTATGTTGCCGGATGAGATTTCGCGTCGGCCACAACGCCGCTATCCACATGGTTTTTAAAAAAATATTAAGGTTTTCGTTACCGCTGGGGTGACTCGCTCGCGGCTGAACACCCTTGGCGCAAGGGGCCGCATTTCGCTTGATCCAGGTCAAAGCGTGCGTCGCAACATCGGAGCACCAACGGTCTGACGAAAGTCGTCGAACAGCGTCGGCGAATCGCGATCAGAACGGAGGCATCATGGACAACGCCCGCCGACTTTTTCTAGGGCAGATCGCGCGTATCAGCGCTGGCGCGGCATTCGTGCCGTTTGCTGGCGTCGCGAACGCTGCGATCAACGAACAGCCCCCGCGCCGCGGCGGCGACCCCGCCAAGCGCTACGCCATGCTGATCGACCTGCGCCGCTGCATCGGCTGCCAAGCCTGCACCGTATCGTGCCACATCGAAAACGAAGCGCCTTTGGGCAAGTTCCGCACGATCGTCTCGCAATACGAGGTCGAAAGCGTGGAGACGGGCGAGTTGGCCCAATTCATGTTGCCGCGCCTGTGCAACCATTGCGACAACCCACCCTGCGTGCCGGTATGCCCGGTTCAGGCCACGTACCAACGCGAGGACGGCATCGTCGTCGTCGACAGCGACCGCTGCGTGGGTTGCGCCTACTGCGTCCAGGCTTGCCCGTATGACGCAAGGTTCATCAACGAGCGGACTCAGACCGCAGACAAATGCACGTTCTGCGCTCATCGATTGGAGGCCGGGCTGTTGCCGGCCTGTGTCGAATCCTGCGTCGGGGGCGCGCGGATCATCGGCGACCTGAACGATCCAAACAGCCAGATTTCCAGGATGATCGAGGCGCATCGAGACGAGTTGATGGTGCTTCAGCCGGAGAAGAACACGCGGCCGCATGTCTTCTATCTCGGCATGGACGAGCGATTCGTCGACCGGCCCCAGGCCGTTCCGGGACTTTGGGATGTGCGCGGCGAGGAAGGACAGGAGTTGGGTTATGAATTCGCTGAGCATTGAGCTGATCGCCCCGCGCTATGGCATCGCCTGGTATCCTTGGGCCGTGCAGTATTTCTTTCTGATCGCGCTCTCCTACGGGGCGCTGTGGCTGACCGTGCCCGGCCTGATCTTCGGCAGCGATCGCTGGAAGCCGACGGCGCGGCTGGCGTTGCTGGCGGCGATGTCCACCGCCGTGGTCGCGCCCGTCTCGCTGCTGGCCGACCTGCACCAGCCGCTGCGTTTCTGGCATTTCTACGCCTATCCGACGCCGTGGTCCTGGATGTCGTTGGGCAGCCTGTTTCTGCCGCTTTATGTCGGCTTGGTCGTGGCCTTGGCCTGGCTGGTCTGGCGCGAGCCGCTGAAAGCCTGGGCCGACGCGCCCGGGCTGCAGGGTGCCGTCGGACGCATCGCGCCGCTGGGTGGCTGGAAGAGCCCGCGCTGGCTGGTGGTGCTGATCGGATTGGCCGCGATCGTCATGTCGCTGGCGGTCATGCTCTATACCGGCGCCGAGGTCGCGGTGCTCAAGGGCCGGCCGCTGTGGCACACGGAATATCTGCCGGCGATGTTCCTCCTGACCGGGGTCATCGGTGCCGCAGGTCTGGTGCTGGTCCTCAATCGCTTTTCCGGTCTGCGCTATCTGACCGGCGGCAATCAGATGCTGGCCGTGATCCTCGGCACAACCGTTCTGGCGGGCCTCGCCGCGGCCGGATGGTTTGCCCAAGGTCTCATGCTGAACGAAGGGTCGGTGGCAGCGGCGCTCGAGTCGGTCCGCCTGAATCCCGAATGGCGAGGCGTCGCCTTCTGGGCCGCGGGCGCCGGCGTCCTGCTGTTCCTCAGCGCCGGCCTGATGGTGATCATACGGCCGCTGCGCGGCTTTCGCTGGATCGTCGGTCTCCTGGCGCTTCACGTCGCCTGGATGTTCCGCTGGACCGTGTTGATGGATGTGCAGACCGTGGCGCGAAACAGCGCCGGATACAACGACTACAGCATCTCGCTCGGGTCGCAGGGTCTTCTGGGCATCGTCGGCACTTTCGGCCTTTGGCTGGCCGTCGTCCTCATCATCAATCTTTTCGTGCCCTGGCGCGCCGCCCTCGGCGGCCACGCGGAGGCACCCGAGACCTCGGGCATCGAAGGAGAGCCGAGCTATGGATAAGACACGTCGCAGACTGCTTCAGGGCGCCGTCGCCGCCGGTGGCGCGGCCACCTTCGCCGCAGGCTATGCCGAACCGCTGGAAAAGATGGCCGCCGGGCTGTCGGGCAGCGCCGGCGAAAAGCCCAAGCATCCGATCTTCGGCAATGCGCCGGCACCGGAATATCGCGTCGATCTCGACACCGGTGAGCTGACCCCCAACCCGGACCAGCGCATGGCCTTCACGGTCTGCTACGGTTGCACGACAAAGTGCGGCGTTCGCGTCCGGATTGACAACAAGACCGGCCAGGTTCTGCGCGTGACCGGCAACCCGTACAATCCGCTCTCGGCGGATCAGCACCTGGACCACGCAACACCAGTCAAGGAGGCGCTGCGCAGCGTCAGCGCCTGGCAGGACCAGGGACAGGAAAACCGCTCGACGGCCTGCGCGCGTGGCAATGCGATGATCGCCCAGATCACCAGCCCGCACCGCGTGACCCACTGCCTGAAACGCACCGGGCCGCGCGGCAGCGGCCAGTGGACGCAAGTCCCCTTCGAGCAGGTGATCGAGGAGATCTGCGAGGGCGGCGATCTGTTCGGCGAAGGTCCGGTGGAGGGCCTGCGCGCGATCAACGACTACGAGACGCCGATCGATCCGGACAATCCCGAATACGGGCCGAAGACCAACCAGCTTCTGGTGATGGAGGCGACGGATTACGGCCGTTCGGCTCTGCTGAAACGGTTCGTGTTCAACGCGTTCGGCACCCGCAATTACGGCCACCACGGGTCCTATTGCGGACTGGCGTTCCGGATGGGTTCGGGCGCGGTCATGAACGACATGAAGGGGTACGCGCACACGAAGCCGGACTTCGCCAATGCCGCTTTCGGCCTGTTCATCGGCACAGCACCCAGCCAGGCGGGCAACCCGTTCAAGCGACAGGGACGGCTGATCGCCGAAGCCAGGGCGCGCGGCAATCTGGACTATGTCGTAGTCGACCCGGCGTTGAATGCCTCGGTCACCAAATCGGCCGGAGCGTCATCGAACTGGGTTCCAGTCCGGCCAGGCACCGATACCGCGCTCGCCATGGCGCTGATCCGCTGGCTGCTGGAGAACGACGGCTATGCCGCCGATTTCCTGGCTCTGCCCTCGGGCAAGGCAGCAAAGGCGGCTGGCGAGGTCGGTCATACCAACGCGACCCATCTGGTGGTCGTCGAGGACGGGCATCCGCGTCAGGGATATTTCCTGCGCCGCTCCGATCTCGGACAGGTCGAAGCGGGTGCCGACGATGACGCGGCAATGGTCATGGCCGACGACCGCCTTGTATCGTCTGATGCGGCCGGCAAGGCGGATCTCTTCGTGTCGGCTCGGGCCGAGTTGCCCGATGGCGCGACGGTCGCGGTGAAAAGTAGCCTCGCCTTGCTGCTCGAATCCGCCCAGGAGCGTTCGCTGGCCGACTATGCCGCCGAGTGCGGCATCCCCGAAGCGCGGATCGTCGACATCGCGGAGCGGTTCAAGGCGGCGGGCCGCCGTGCGGTCTCGGACAGCCATGGCGGCATGATGTCGAGCACCGGATTCTACGCCACCTTCGGCGTGCAAATGCTGAATCTGCTGGCCGGGTCGATAAACCACACCGGCGGCTCCGCCCAAGGCGGCGGCAGTTTCAACGGCATGGGCAAGGGTCCGCGCTATGATCTGAAAACCTTCCCCGGCATGCGCAAGCCGAAGGGGCTCTTCCTCTCCCGCTCGGGGTTTCCCTACGAGAAATCATCGGAATACAAGCGCAAGGTCGCGGCCGGCGAGAACCCCTATCCAGCAACGGCGCCCTGGCGGTCGCTCGCGCCACCGACGCTGACCGAGCACCTATCCTCCGCGCTCGACGGCTATCCCTATCCGATCAAGGCGCTGATCGGGTGCATGGCCAACCCGATTTACGGTCAGGCCGGGTTGCACACCCTGATCGCGGAGAAGCTCGCCGACCCCAAGAAACTCGGTTTGTACGTAGCAGTGGATGGCTTCATCAACGAGACCAACCTGTATGCCGACTACATCGTGCCGGATTCGGTGATGTACGAGGTCTGGGGGTTTACCGGGGCATGGTCGGGCAACCTAACCAAGATGACCACGGCCTGTTGGCCGGTGGTCGAGCCGCGCCAGCAGAAAACGGAGGGCGGCCAACCGGTGAGCATGGAGACGTTCTTCATTGCCACGGCGAAACAGCTGGGGCTGACCGGTTTCGGCGCGGAGGCGATCCCAGCGGCCGACGGAACCATGCTGCCGCTCGAAACCGCCGAGGATTTCTTCCTGCGGGCCGGTGCCAACATCGCCTATCAGGGCGATCGGCTGCCGGACGCGAGCGAGGAGGATGTGGCGTTGAGCGGGCTGGACCTCCTGCTGCCCAAGATCGACGCTGTGCTTCCCGAGGAAGAGCGCGGCGCCGTCACCTATCTCTATTCCCGCGGCGGCCGCTTCCAGCCTTACAAGGCCGCGCATGATGGCGAGAACCTCGGCAATCCGTGGGAACGCACGCTCTGCATCTACAATGAAGATGTGGGCACCGCGATCGACAGCCAGACTGGCCAGCGGCACCGGGGCGTGCCCCAGTTCCGGCAGGCCGAACTGGCCGACGGCAGCCCCCTGCGCGAGGTCTATAACGAGGACGATTGGCCGTTGCTGGCGTTCTCCTACAAGTCGAACCTTATGAACTCTTACGCCATCGGGCTGGAACGGCTGCGGATGATCAAGCCGTACAACCCCATCCTGATGCATCGCGACGATGCCGCCCCGCTCGGGATCAGCCACGGCGACACCATCCGCATCGAGAGCCCTGGGGGCGCGGTGACCGGTCTCGCGCTGGTCGGCGATGGGGTCATGCGCGGTTGCCTCGGCATCGAGCACAGCTTCGGCCACCGCGAGTTGGGCGCCGGCACCCATGTCATCGATGGACAGGAGCGTCCGGGCAACGAGTGGATCGGAGCCGGAGTAAACCTCAACGACCTAGGCTTTGCCGATCCGACGCGCCGCGTCGCCGGTACATGGCTGGAGCCGATCAGCGGCGCCAGCGTGCGCCAGGGCCTGCCCGTGAGGGTCAGCCGGGCGATGGCCTGAAGCAGGCGTGATATCGGCAGCGGAAGCCGACGCGTCTTCAGCGATCGCAGCCAGCTCCGAATATTCGGAGCCGGCTGCGGCAACATCTCAAGGCACCGCGAATGGAGCGACGGATTTGATGATTGGAGACATCGATCGCGGAGTAAAACTCCATTGCGCGCATACACGGTACCAATGGGTGTCACCGTGAAAAATGAAAATAGTCCCACTGAAATTCCGGCAACGCAGCAAAAGGCGACGGCTGCGGGGAACTTACTGCGCATCCTCGCGAATGAGCGGCGGCTTCTTATCGTCGGCGAGTTGGTAAGAGAGCGGGAGGTGAACGTCGGCGCGCTCGCCCGGACGGTCGGGCTGTCGCAATCAGCCCTTTCCCAGCACCTGGCCAAGATGCGGGCGGCCGGAGTGGTCGCCTATCGACGGGAGGGCCCGACCGTCTGGTACAGGCTCGCGACCCCCCAGATCACGGAGCTGCTTGGCACGCTCAACCGCCTCTTCGCCGGCCTTTTGGCTGAGAGGGACACAGGCCAAGACTGACTCGGCGCTTTCGCCAGGTGTCAGCGCGCGTAGGACCAAGGGCGATCCTCGGCGCCCGTTCGCATGGGCAGATACGCACACGATCCGGGAGACGGCGCGGCGTCCCATCAATCTTCCTGCCCTCGACCGAGGTGTCAGCCGGGTGCCGCACTGCTAGGCTCTGCATCCTCTTCGGCAGCCTTCGGCGAGCCCTCCCCCCGCAGCGCCACGTAGATCGCTGGGATGACGAGCACGGTCAGCACCGTGGATGACGCAAGTCCGAACAACAGCGAGATCGCCAACCCCTGAAAGATCGGGTCGGTCAGGATCACCGCCGCGCCGATCATGGCGGCGAGCGCGGTCAAAAGGATCGGCTTGAAGCGGATCGCGCCGGCTTCCAGGAGCACGTCGGTGAGCGGGCGATCCGGGTGGCGAGTGTGGCGAATGAAATCGACCAGCAGAATGGAATTGCGCACTATGATGCCGGCGAGCGCGATGAAGCCGATCATCGACGTCGCCGAGAACGGCGCGGCGAACAGCCAGTGGCCGAACATGATCCCGATGAAGGTGAGCGGGATCGGCGTCAGAATGACCAGCGGCAGCTTGAAGGAGCTGAACTGGGCGACGACGAGAATGTAGATGGCGAGAATCGCCACCATGAACGCCGCGCCCATGTCCCGGAAGGTCACCCAGGTGACCTCCCATTCACCGTCCCACAGAAGCGTCGGATGGCTCTCGTCATCCGGCTGGCCGTTGAACGCGATGACCGGCTTGGGCAGATCGCCCCAATCGGCCTTTTCGATCGCGTCCGCCACGGCCAGCATGCCGTAGATCGGCGCTTCGAACGTGCCGGCGAGTTCCGCCGTGACCATTTCCGCGGCCCGACCGTTTCGTCGAAACACCGGGAGCGACGCGGGCTCGCGCGTGATCGCCACGACATCGCCGAGTTCCACGATGCCCCGCTCGCCCGGCAAGGCATTGGCGGGGACGGGCGTCGCGAGGGCCCGCTCGTCGAGCCGCTGGTCGCCCTTCGCCATTCCGATACGGATCGGGATCGGCTGACGTCCCTCGCCCCGATGCGAATACCCCACCGTGTTGCCGGAATAGAGCGCCCGGATCGTGTCGTAGATATCACCTTGCTCGACCCGGTAGTATTCGAGATTGTCCTGATCGATGCTGGCGCGCGCGCGCGTCGCCTGAACGCCGTAGGAATCATCAATGTCGACGATGAACGGCACCGACGCGAAGGTCTCGCGCACCTTCGCGGCGACGGCCCGACGCGTCTGCGCATCGGGGCCATAGATCTCCGCCAGCAGCGTGGCGAGCACGGGCGGGCCGGGCGGCGACTCCACGACCTTCACGCTCGTGCCCTCGGGCAAATCGAGCCCGGCGAGGCGGCTGCGAATGTCCAGGGCGACATCGTGGCTGGCCCGGTCGCGCTCGTCCTTGGGAAGAAGGTTCACTTGAACGTCTCCCATCTGCGCCGCCGCCCGCAGATAGTAGTGCCGGACCAAACCGTTGAAGTTGAACGGCGCCGACGTCCCGGCATAGGTCTGGAACGAGATGACCTCGGGGATCGGCGACATTCGCTCCACGATAGCCTGCAACGCCCGGTCGGTATCCTCGAGCGTCGAGCCCTCCGGCAGGTCGACCACGACCTGAAGGTCGCTCTTGTTGTCGAAGGGCAGAAGCTTGACGGTGACGTCCTTGGTATAAAGCAGCGTCAGCGAGGCCAGCGTCGCGATGCCCACGATGATGAGAAACAGCCAGGACCGCGCCCGCGTCTTCAGGATCGGGCGCGCGACCGCGATGTAGGAGCGGCCGAGAGGTCCGATCGAGTCGTGAACGACGTTTGATTCGCCGTGCCCACCCTTGCCGCCGAGCTTGAGCATCAGCCAAGGGGTCAGCATCACCGCAACGAAGAAGGAAAACAGCATCGCCGCCGACGCATTGGCGGGAATCGGGCTCATATAAGGGCCCATGAGTCCGGAGACGAAGAGCATCGGCAGAAGTGCCGCCACCACCGTCAATGTCGCCACGATGGTCGGATTGCCGACCTCGGCCACCGCTTCGATCGCCGCTTCGGCGCGGCCGCGATCGTCCTTCATTGCCCAATGGCGGGCGATGTTCTCGATGACCACGATGGCATCGTCGACCAGAATTCCGATCGAGAAGATCAGCGCGAAAAGACTGACGCGGTTGAGGGTGTAGCCCATCAGCCACGAGGCGAAGAGCGTGAGCAGGATCGTCGTCGGGATCACGACGGCCACGACCATCGCCTCGCGCCAGCCGATCGCGAAGGCCACCAGCACGACGATCGAGATGGTCGCCAAGCCGAGATGAAACAGCAGCTCGTTGGCTTTTTCGTTGGCCGTCTCGCCATAGTTGCGCGTGATCGTCATCTCGACATCCGCCGGAAAGATCTGTCCGCGCACCTGTTCCAGGCGATCGATGATCTCTTCCGCGATGACCACGGCGTTGGTTCCCGCCCGCTTGGCGATCGCCAGCGAGACCGCCGGCACGCGCTCCAAATCCTCTCCGCTCCTGCGCACCGCGGTCACCCGCGTCTCGTTGGGGTCCGTGGCGAGCACCACATCGGCGACGTCGCGCACATAGACAGGTCGACCATCGCGGGCGGTGAGCAGAAGATTGCCGATTTCCGGAAGCGTCTGCAGCGTCTGCCCCGCGACCAGGACTTCTTGTTGGCCGCCTTCCCGGATCAATCCAGCCTGGAACGAGCGGTTGGCTCCCTGAATCTTGCCGGTGAGCTGCTGCAACGTGATCCCATAAAGCGACAAACGCTCCGGGTCCGGCTCGACCCTGATCTCTTCGGGCTGCTGGCCAACGATGTAGGTGAGGCCGATATCGGGAAGCTTCGACAGTTCGACCTGAAGTTCGCGGGCGAGTCGGGTCAGACCGTTAGCGGTCCAGCGTTCCGCGGCCTCCGCCGTCGGCGTCAATGTAACGACCGCGATGGCGACGTCGTCGATGCCGCGCCCGACGATCAGCGGTTCCGGGATGCCGACCGGGATACGGTCGAGATTGGCGAAAACCTTGTCGTGAACGCGCAGGATCGCCGAATCAGCGCTGGTGCCGACCTCGAACCGCGCGGTGACAAGGGCGCCGTCGTCCTCAGTCTGGGAATAGACGTGTTCGACGCCATTGATGCTCTTGACGATGGTTTCCAGGGGCTCGGTGACAAGCTTGACCGCATCTTCCGCCTTGAGCCCGTCGGCGCGCACCCGGATGTCGATCATCGGCACCGAGATTTGAGGCTCTTCCTCGCGCGGAAGGGAAACCAGCGCGACCAGTCCGAGCGCGAAGGCCGCGAGCAGGAAGAGCGGCGTCAACGGAGAACCGATGAAGCTCTTGGTCAGGCGACCGGCAATTCCGAGATTCATGGCAGCAAGATCCGGTCGCCCTCTCGCAAGCCGCTCAGGACTTCGATTTTTTCGCTGCCGTCGACCATGAGCCTGTCGCCGAGGATCACGGCCACATCCAGCGGGTCCGGTTCGCCGGCCAGGCGGGCATAGTCAACGCCGTGGCGGGTCGTCACAGCTTCCGGCGGAATGGCAATGGCATCCCGGCGACCGACGGGAATCCAGACCAAAGTCCGTTCGCCGACAAAGTAATCGCCGAGCCCTTCCACCTCGACATCGGCCTGCACCCTGCCCTCGGCAATTTCCGGATAGACTTGGACCAGCCGGCCTTCGCGCAGCTCCGGCGGATGACCGTTGGCTGAACGCGACACCATTCGTTGACCGACCTTGACCGTGTCGCCCTCGACGATTGCCGCCGCGTGGCGTTCGGGCAGCGACAGACGGAGGAAATAGCCCCCGCCGGCGACACGGGCGACCGCTTCGCCAGCCATGATGACCGAGCCCGGCGTCACCGGAATCGTCAGGATCCGGCCGGATGCCGGCGCGAGAACCTTACCTTCGCGCGAGGACTGCTCGATGACGGCACGGTCGGCCTCGGCGGCGGTGACCTGGTTCGTCAAAACGTCCACTTGGGAACTGGCCTGATCGACGCGCGATTGCGGCGAGATCCCACGCTTCAACAATTCCTGAGCACGGTTGAGATCTGTCTGGACGCTGCCAAGTTGGGATTGCAACGCCCGTATCTGCGCGTCCGCGGCATCAAGCTGAAGCGCGATCTTGTCGTCCACGACAAGCGCAATTTCCTCGCCCTTCTCGACCTGCGCGCCTTCGTCGACCGAGATCTGCCGGAGCGTCCCACCGATGCGGGCCCGGGCAGGCACCACATCGCGGCTCTCGACCTGGCCGAAGACGGCCTTGGTTTCCTCGATCGTCTGCACGCGCACGACGAACTCCGCTGCGCCGGCGGCCGCGACTGCGGCCGACCACGACATCACGGCGGCAAGGATAACGAACCCTCCGGTCCGCAAGGATTCCATGAAAGGTCTCCGCATCAAAGGTATTGGCTGACGGGCCGATCGAGCGACCCGTCTCAGCCGTCAGGAAAAAGCGCAACCCGGCTTCACGCCGAGCTTTCTGAACATGATGGCGGCGGGGCAAAAGCCGGTGAACGAGGACTGGATCAGATTCAGGCCGACGAAGACCGTCAACAAATGCCAGTAGGGAGAAACATACACGCCAAGCGCCACCGACAGCAGGACCATCAATCCCGCAAAGGACAATACCACACGATCGAGCGTCATCTTCGTTTCCTTTGTCAACTGGCGGGCCAAACCCGCACCCTTGGAAATCCAAGCGCTTCCCACTGGAATCGCATCTAACATTCAAACTCCTTAAATTCAATATCCTGAATGTCGATGATTTGATTCAGGCTTCGAAAGAGACGGCGGATCTGATTGCGATTCCGCCATTGGCAAGGATCGAGGTATAGGTTAGTTAGTGCTCCATCACTAGTATTCGGAATTGTCATGACGGTTCGAAAACCCGCCCCGGAGCGCAAGGCCGAAATTTTGGAGGCGACATTGCGGCTGGCGGACGAGCTCGGCCCCGACCGCCTCTCGACCGAAGCGATCGCCCGCGCGGTCGGGCTGACCCAGCCAGGCATCTTCCGGCATTTCCCCACCAAACAGGCGATCTGGGAAGCGGTCGCGACGACGATTACCGACAAAATGGCCGCGGGCTGGCGAGCTGTCCTTGATCGTGGCGGCACGCCGGTCGATCGCTTGCGTGGCTTGATCGGCGCCCAATTGCGGCTGATCCAGGCGACACCCGCGATTCCCGCGATCCTCTTTTCCAGGGAGCTCCACGCGGAGAACGATTTTCTGCGCAAGTCGGTGCTGGGCCTGATGAACCGGTTTCACGCGGCAATCGCCGGCGAAATCGCCAAGGCACAGGACGAGCGGATGTTCCGGCGGGATCTCGATCCAGACGACGCCGCGTATCTGGTGCTCGGTCTTATCCAGGGACTGACGGTCCGTTGGTCGCTGAGCGGGCGGTCCTTTCGATTGGCCGACGAAGGTATTAGGCTGCTCGAGGTTCAGATCGGGCTGTTCGCCATTTCCTCCCCGGACCCGACCATCAGCGAGCGGCCCGCATGAAGCGAAGCGGAAGCGGCGGCCTATGGCTTGTTCGGGGGCCTGATTTCCGGCAGCGGTCAGCGGAAGGAAGAGGATGAGTGATGACCCTGTGTCCCCTCGCCCCGATCCGCATCGCAGCTGTCGCGACATGACTTCGGCACCGGGACGCGGCTCGAGGAAGCCTTGGACCGTCATGTTGCTGCTGGCGGCGTTTCTGACGGCGACCGGCTGTGCGTCGCGACCCGGCCCGCAGGTTCTTGCGGTGGTTCCGGCGAGCGCGACGGCGATCGAGCAGGTGACCATCCAAATTGCCACGTCGCGCCAGCGTGACATGTCGAACGGCAGCTATTCGGCCGACCGTTCTCCGACACTGAATTTCGAGCGCTTTACCATCTCCGCACCACCCGGCCACACGGTAACGGAGATCGAATGGCCGAAGGGAGCACCGGATTCGGAACGAAGCTTCGCGGTGACGGAACGGACCATCCTGTCGAAGCTCGAATTCAAGACGTCGTCGCGCCGAACCGGCGGAACCGGATCAAAGCGCGATGTCGTCATCTTCGTCCACGGCTACAATTACAGCTTCGAGGAAGCGCTGTTCAGGTTGGCGCAACTCGCCATCGACGGCAAGCTGACGGAGATGCCGGTTCTCTTCGCCTGGCCTTCGGCAGCATCCGTGGCAGGCTATGTCGCCGACAAGGACGCCGTCACCTATTCGCGCGACGATCTCGTTCGCGTGCTGACGGATATCGCCAATGATCCGAAGGTCGGAAAGATCACCGTGTTCGCGCACAGCATGGGCGCCTGGCTCACGGTCGAGGCGTTGCGCCAGCTCCGGCTGACCGGCCAGGACGCGATCATCGAGCGGTTGAACGGTGTCGTGCTTGCTGCCCCCGACATCGATGTCGATGTCTTTCGCCGCCAGATGGAGGTCATCGGCCCTCTCGACCCGCCGATGACGCTGCTGGTTTCCAAGGACGACCGCGCCTTGATGGCATCCAGCCGGATCGCCGGGTCCCGCGACCGGATCGGCACCCGCGACGTCAACGATCCGCAAGTCCAGGCGCTCGCCGGCGCCAACAACATCCGGCTGATCGACATATCCGAGGTCTCGGCTCTCGACGGAACCAACCACAACCGGTTCGTCGGGCTGGTCACGGTGTTTCCGCGGTTGCAGAATGGCGTACGCACCGGCCTCGCCCGGGCCGGCGCTTTCGTGCTGGAGCCGATCAGCGCCACTCTCCTGCCGCCCCGGCCGTAAGGTGCCCCGACAGATGCTGCCCTCAACTCGCCTCACCGCAAGTAGACCGGAGCCGCTGGAATGACGATGCCGGCCTTCACGAAACGTCTCTTCCCAATCCTGTTGGCGCTCGCCGCCGGAGCCGCGATCATTGCCTTCATGGTGTTGGTGGGGACGCCGCCCGGCCGCGTCGCGGACGAAGCGCCGGCGCCTGCCGTCCGCGTGATCGAGGCGCGGCCGATGCCGGTCATGCTGACCGCGCGCGGGTTCGGGACGGCGCGACCGGCGCGGGTCTGGCAGGCGGTGGCGAGCGTCAACGGGCCGATCACCTTTCGCAATCCCGGCTTGAAGAACGGCAACATCCTTCCCGCCGATACGCGCCTGTTGCAGATCGACCCGACGCGTTACGAATTGGCGATCGCCGCGGCCGAGGCCGACATGGCCGCGCTCAAGACCGAAATCAGCCAATTGGAGCAAGAGCGTTCCAACACGTCCGATCTGATGACCCTCGAGCAGCGCCGTCTGGAACTGGCGACGCAGGAACTGGAGCGCGTGCGGTCGCTGGCCGCGAGCGGGACGGTTCCACGGGCGCGGCTGGACGATCAGGAGCGTGCAACCGTTCAGCAGCGCGTGGCCGTTCAAACGCTGGAGAACCGCCTGCGGCTGATTCCCAGCCAGCTCGATCATCTGGCCGCGCAAAAGGCGCGCGCCGAAACCGCGCTGGCCCGCGCGGGGCGGGATCTGGAGGACACCGAGATCATTGCTCCGTTCGCCCTGCGGATCGGCGTGGTGGAAGTGGAAATGGGACAGCAGGTCGCACCCGGTCAGCGACTGGTCACCGGCGACGGTATCGCGAAGGCCGAGGCGGTGGTTCAGGTTCGCCTATCGGAACTGCGCCGATTGCTCGCGACGCAGTCGCGTGCCGTGCCGACGGTGCCACTGAATCTCGGCGCGCATTTCGATCTGTCGGCGATCACGGCAGACGTCCGTCTCGTCGCCGCCGGTGACATGAGCTGGCCCGGTCGGCTGGAGCGCATCGAAAACGAGATCGATCCGGCGACCCGCACCGTTCGCGCCATCGTCGCGGTCGACGAGCCCTATCGCGGCGCGAGCCCGCCCGAGCGGCTGCCGCTGGTTCGCGGCATGTATGTCGAGGCGGTGCTGTCCTCGCCGCTGGAGGCCCCGGCCATCGTTGTGCCGATGAGCGCGGTCCATCAGGACACGGTCTATCTGGTGGATGACGAAGACCGGCTGCGCCGGGTGCCAGTCAGGATCGACCTCTCGCTGCGCGATCTGGCGGTGATCGGCGAGGGTCTAGCACCGGGCGACCGGGTGATCGTCGACGACCTCGTGCCGGCGATCGAGGGCATGCGACTGCGTCCGCGACAGGACGCGGAGGCCGAAGCCGCGCTGGCCCGGGCCGCGGCGGAGAGCGCGCCGTGATCCGCTGGTTCGCCGCCCATCCCACCGCCGCCAATCTGCTCCTGATCGTTTTTCTGGCGGCGGGCGCGATCGCCGCGCCCCAGCTGAAACGCGAGACGTTTCCCGACTTTCTGCCGACCGAGGTCAGCATCGCCGTTCTCTATCGGGGCGCCACGGCGGCCGATGTCGAGGAGTCGGTCTGCCAGCGGCTGGAGGAAGGCCTGCGCCGCGTCGATTACATGGAGGAATTTCGATGCAGCGCCGAGGACAATCTGGCGAACGCGCTTGCGAAGATGACGCCGGGCGGCACGGCGAGCCAGTTTCTGGACGACATCAAGACCGAGGTCGAGGCGATCACCGACTTCCCCGACCTCGCCGACGCCCCGGTGATCCGGGAGATGCACCGCACCGATCAGGTCGCCGCCCTCGCCGTCAGCGGGGATATGAGCTTTGACGATCTGGAACGCTACGCCGCGCAATTGGAAGACGCGGTGCTGGCTCTGCCGGACGTGGCCGATGTGATGGTCCGCGGCGTGTCGCAGCGGCAATGGCAGGTCGAGGTTTCGGCCGATCTGCTGCGCCAATACGGCCTGTCGGTGCGCGATATCGCCGGCGCGATCGGGCGACAGAACGTCGATATGCCGCTCGGGACGCTGGAGACGCCGCAAGCCGATGTCCAGTTGCGGTTCACCGATCAACGGCGGCGGATCGCGGATCTGGCCGATCTGATCGTGATTTCAGGAAAGTCGGCGGCGGAGTTGCGCCTTGGCGAAATCGCCGAGTTGACCGATGGATTCGAGAAGGCCGAGGAAAAGATCCTCTTCAACGGCGAACGGGCGCTGGTTCTGGATATCTACAAGAGCGGCCGGACCGACGCGCTGAGCGTGATGGACCGCCTGCAAGAATTCGTCGCGCTGGAACAGGCCCGCCGGGGCGAGGCTGTGCGGCTGACCATCACCACCGACATGACCTCGATCGTGCGCGATCGACTGGTGATGCTGGTCGAGAATGGCATCATGGGGCTCGTGCTGGTGACGCTGGTGATGAGCCTGTTCTTCCGCGTGCGCATGGCGCTCTGGGGGGTGCTGGGCCTGCCGGTGGCGTTCGCCGGAGCGTTCGTGGCGATGGCGCTGCTGGGTCTGTCGATCAACATGATCACCCTGGTCGCGTTCCTGATGGCGATCGGGATCGTGATGGACGACGCCGTGGTCATTACCGACAATGTCGCGCGCTGCGCGGCCGAGGGACAGGCCCCGCTTGCCGCCGTGGTGAACGGGACGCGGGAGGTTCTGCCTGGCGTGATGTCGTCATTCCTGACGACGGCGGCGGTGTTCGTGCCGTTGTCGTTCCTGTCGGGCGAACTCGGCGCCGTTCTGGAGGTGGTGCCGATCGTTCTGTTGGCGGCGCTGGCGGCCAGCCTCATCGAGGCGTTCTGGATACTGCCGCACCATCTGAAGGGCGGGCGGAAGGGCCCTGAAGCGGATTCGCGCCTGCGAAGGGTCTTCGACAAAGGTTTCGCGCGGTTCCAATCCGGCGTCGGCGCACTGGCCGATCGCGCGATCCGCGCGCGCTACATAACGCTGGCGGCGATGCTGGCGCTGCTGCTGGGGTCGGTCGGTTTCATCGCCGGCGGCAACATCCGCATGGAGGCGATGCCCGAAATTGACGGCGACGTGCTGGAGGCGCGCATCCTCATGCCGCAGGGCACGCCGCTGGCCCGGACCGAAGCCGTGGTCGAGCAGGTGACGGCGGCGCTGCAGGGCGTCGACGAAGCGTTGACGCCAGACCAACCCAAGGGTGCCGCGCTGGTGCGCTCGATCCGCGCCGACTTCAACCGCAACCTCAGCGCCGGCGAGAGCGGACCGCATGTCGCGACCGTCTCGGCCGACCTTCTGACCGCCGAAATCCGCGCGACGTCGCTCGACGATCTCACGACGCGCTGGCGCGAGTCGATCGGTCCGATCGACGGGCTGGTGAGCCTGATGATCCAGGAACCGGGGTTCGGCCCCGCGGGCGTTCCCATCGAAATCCGCCTGAAGAACTCGGACCTTAGCCGCCTCGACCGCGCGGCGGCGGAGCTGGCGGGCGAGCTTGCCACCTATGCGGGCGTCTACAACGTGATTACCGACCTGCGCCCCGGCAAGCCGCAACGACGACTGTCGCTGGCGCCGGGCGCGGCGGCCGCCGGGCTGTCGGCCGCGGATGTGGCCGAGCAATTGCGGACCGATGTCCTGGGAGACATCGTCGAAACAGTGCAGATCGGTGATCTGGACATCGACATCGTCGTCCGCCAAAGCAGGGGCGAGCGCGCGACATACGATTTTCTGACCGAAACCGTAGTGATCGGACCGAATGGCGCACCCATGCCGCTACCGCAGGTGACGGAGGTCGAAGCCGCCCGCGACTGGGCCAAGATCAATCGTATCGACGGCCAGCGGACGGTCACCGTCAGTGCCCAGCTGGACCAGCGCGTCGCCAATGCGGGTGCGATCGTTGCCGATCTCCAGACGGGTTGGCTCGCCGCCCTCCCCGACCGTTACCCGGACATCGGTGTCGCGATCGAGGGTCAGGCGGCCAGCACGGCGGAAACCGGCGCGTCCATCGCGCGCGGCCTCGCGATCGGTCTGCTCGGGATCTTCCTCATCCTGTCGTTCCAGTTCCGCAGTTATCTGGAACCGGTCATCGTCATGCTGGCCATTCCCCTGGCGTTCATGGGCGCGATCTGGGGCCACGTTCTCATGGGCTACAATCTGTCGATGCCCTCGCTGGTGGGAGCTGCATCACTGGCCGGAATTGTCGTCAACAATTCCATCCTTCTGGTGCAGTTCATCAAGAGTTATCGCGGCCAGGGAATGGACATCGAAGCCGCCGCCGGACAGGCGAGCCGCGCCCGCCTGCGGGCGATCTTCATCTCGTCGACAACCACCGCGGCCGGGCTTTTGCCATTGCTGGCGGAAACCAGCACCCAGGCGACCGCCGTCATCCCGCTGGTGATCGCGGTGGTCTTCGGGCTGATCGTCTCCACCGTGCTGGTGCTGATCGGACTGCCCGCGCTCTATGTCATCCTGGACGATCTGCGACTTGCCCAGGTCGAGGCACCGGACGGGTCGCAGAAGCCCGATTGAGCCGCCTGGCCTATCTTTACACCGCGCCGGTCTGAAACTGCTCTTGCGTTGACAGCCTCCGGATCGAAATCCGGCGGGCGACGAAATACCGCGCTACGCTCGCCCCGCGGACAGAGCGAAATATCCACCGCATCCCGCGCCGCTTAAGGAACGAGGCCTTCGTCTGCAGACCTCCATCTTGAAAGCGTGTAGGGCAAAATTTGATGCAAATGGTGGGAAAATCCGACCGGCCTTTGGCGTAGATGCCAAACGCCAACATTTCCAATGAGGAAAGCTGGTGCGGTCGAGAAGACTCGAACTTCCACGGGTTGCCCCACAGCGACCTCAACGCTGCGCGTCTACCAATTCCGCCACGACCGCACGCCGTGTTCACCAAGGGCGCGAGGCCGTCGGTGGCGGGCATGTAACAAGACTTACCCTGTCGCACAAGGGCTATTCGGACGATCCCGGTCGGCATTCTCCTCAAGCGCGCGCGGCCATCGCTTTTCGACGGCGCTCGGACCGGCTAAACACCCTCCATGACAGCGACGATCGAGACAGCGATGAGTGGATCCCGGCTATCGACCGTGGCCGAGCGCTTCCTGGCGCGGCCCGGTTCGGCGCCGGTGGCGTGGCATGTCATCGACGGCCCGACCCCCTACCCCGAGGCTCTGGCGATGATGGAAGCCCAGGTCGCGGAGATCGCGTCCGGAACGGCTCCTGAAACGGTCATCCTCCTGGAGCATCCGCCGCTCTATACGGCCGGCACCGGCGCCCGGACCAAAGACCTCGTCGATTCGACGCGATTCCCGGTGTTCGCTGCGGGCCGCGGCGGCGAATACACCTATCACGGTCCCGGACAGCGGGTGGCCTATGTGCTGCTGGATCTGAAAAGACGGCGCCAGGACGTGCGCGCCTTCGTGGCGGCGCTGGAGGCCTGGATCATCGCGACGCTCGGCGACTTCCAGATCAAGGGCGAAAGACGTGAAGACCGCGTCGGGGTCTGGGTGCGTCGGCCGGAGCGCCCGACCATGACCGACGGCAGCATCGCCGAAGACAAGATCGCGGCGATCGGCATCCGAGTACGCCGCTGGGTGACCTTTCACGGCATCTCGATCAATGTCGACCCGGATCTGGAGCATTTTTCCGGCATCGTGCCCTGCGGCATTCGCGGCCACGGCGTGACGAGTCTTGCCGATCTCGGCGTTCTCGCATCAATGCCGCAGGTCGATATCCTGCTTCGACGGCAATTCGAGGCGGTGTTCGGCCCGACGATTGACGCGACCCGTTAAACCGTCGGCCTCACGTCGAAATCGCCACGCGGACGTTCCTCCGTCGGCGTTCCTTCGACCGCCGACACCGAAGCGCCGGCCGGCCCGGTCCACAGCGCCGCCAGCATTTCGTGGACCACGTCCAATGGTCCGGCCAACACCGCCTCGACGTCGCCGGATCGGCGGTTGCGCACCCAGCCGGAAAGCCCCCGTGTCACGGCTTCGCCCTGGCACCATGCGCGGTAGCCGACGCCCTGCACCTGGCCCCGCACCAGACAATGTATCGCCGTGGTCACTGGAACTCCATGATCACCGCGTCGACCGCCAGGCTATCGCCGGGCGCCGCCTTGAGGCTCGCCACGGTCAGATCGCGCTCGGCCCGCAGGATATTCTCCATCTTCATCGCCTCGACGATCGCCAGCGTCTCGCCGGCCTTGACCTCCTGCCCTTCCTCCACCGCGATCGACACGACGAGGCCCGGCATCGGGCAGAGCAGCATCTTCGAGGTGTCCGGTGGCAACTTCACCGGCATCAGCTTCTCGAGTTCGGCGATCGTCGGCGACATCACCCTGGCCTCGAGCCATATCCCGTCGAGAAACAGGGCCATCCCATTCGGTCGCGAACGAATTTGCGCGGTCCGCTTTTCCCCGTCGATCGAACCCGACCAGGGGGATATGCCGGGCCAATGATCTGTCGAGACGGTAAAGGTCTGACCCTCTACGGTCATTCGATAGAGGACGTCGCCGCCCTCCCCGGTCATCGTCCGCGCCACGTCGACCGCCAGATAATCCCCATCGACCTTCACCACCCAGGCGGGCGGCAGCGCGCCTGAATGCTCACGCAGCCGATCGATATGATGATCGAGCCGCAGCTTGCGGGCGATCTCGATCGTCGTGGCGATCAGCGCCGCCATGCGCCTGGTTTCGTCCGACGCCGCCGGCCGCTCGAAGCCGTCCGGGTATTCCTGGTCGATGAAGGCCGTTGAGATTCGCCCCTCGCGCCAGCGCGGGTGGGCCATCAGGGCGGCGAGGAACGGGATGTTGTGCTCGATCCCCTCGATCTCGAACCGGCCGAGCGCGTCGCACATCGCGTCGATCGCGGCCTCGCGCGTGTCGGCGTGGGTGCAGAGCTTGGCGATCATCGGGTCGTAGAACATCGAAATCTCGGAGCCCTCCGTCACGCCGGTGTCGTTGCGCACGGTGGCCTCGCCGAGCGGGCCTTCGGTGGGCGGACGATAGCGTGTGAGCCGGCCGATCGACGGCAGGAAGCCCCGAAACGGGTCCTCGGCGTAGATGCGGCTCTCGACCGCCCAGCCCGTGAGCTTGATGTCATCCTGCCGAAGCCTCAGTGGCTCGCCCGCCGCCACCCGGATCATTTCCTCGACGAGGTCGACGCCGGTGACGAGTTCGGTCACCGGGTGTTCGACCTGCAGCCGCGTGTTCATCTCCAGGAAGTAGAAGTTCCGGTCCGTGTCGACGATGAATTCGACGGTGCCGGCGCTCTGGTAGTCGACGGCCTGGGCCAGCGCCACGGCCTGCTCGCCCATCGCCGCGCGGGTTTTCGCATCGAGGAATGGCGACGGCGCCTCCTCGACGACCTTCTGGTTGCGCCGCTGGATGGAGCATTCCCGCTCGCCGAGATGAACCGCGTTGCCGTGGGCGTCGGCGAGCACCTGGATCTCGATATGGCGGGGCTCGACTACGAATTTCTCGACGAACACCCGATCGTCCCCGAAGGACGAGCGCGCCTCCGAGCGGGCGCGGTCGAAGCCGTCGCGGCATTCCTTCTCGTCGAAGGCGATGCGCATGCCCTTGCCGCCGCCGCCGGCCGAGGCCTTGATCATCACCGGATAGCCGATCTCGGCTGCGATCCTTGTCGCTTCGTCGGCGTCCTCGATGATGCCCAGATGGCCTGGGACGATGTTGACGCCCGCCTTCTGGGCGAACAGCTTCGATTCGATCTTGTCGCCCATGGCGCGGATCGCCTTCGGCTTCGGGCCGATGAAGACGATGCCGTTGTCTTCCAGCAATTCGCAGAAGGCGGCGCGTTCGGACAAGAAGCCATAGCCCGGATGCACCGCCTCGGCGCCCGTCGCCTGACAGGCCTTTAGAATTTTATCGCCGAGGAGATAGCTTTCCGCCGCGGGCGGCGGCCCCAGATGCACCGCCTCATCGGCCATCGCCACATGCACCGCGTCGCGGTCGGCGTCCGAATAGACCGCGACCGTCTTGATGCCCATGGCCTTCGCCGACTTGATGACCCGGCAGGCGATTTCCCCGCGATTGGCGATCAGGATCTTCTTGAACATGGCGGCAGGTACTCCGAAACAGGGCGGCGGTGTCTTCTCGACCGGTCCGTTTTGACCTTTGGGCGGAAATCCTGCAAGCCGACACTCGTCTAAGAAACGAATGTCGCGATCCGATCGCACTTGCCGCGGTCCGTCACGGCCGCGCTAGGCGAGAATCCGGATTTCGGCCGGCGTTAAGAGGAGACAAATTTGACCAAACCGATGACACAGCAGGACGATGACACGATCGGCGGACGGATTGGCCGCAGCCGCGAGGCGCTCGGGATCGACATTGCAGAATTAGCGACCAAGCTCGGTGTCAAGCCGGAGACGATGCGCGGCTGGGAGCGCGACCGCGCCGAACCGCGGGCGAACAAGCTGATCATGCTCGCCGGCATTCTCGGCGTCAGCCCAGCCTGGCTGATCGGCGGCTATGGCGAGGGTGCGGAGGACGTGGATCTCGACGACACCGGCCGCGCCGCCAAGCTCGACCTCTTGCGCTCGCGCCGCGATGTGCTCGACGGGGAAATCACCAGGCTCGAAGCGCTGGCCGCGAAATCCGGCTGATCCATTCGCCGGATTCGCGTCAGCGCACGATCGGCGGCTTCTGCGGATGACGCGCGATGCGCTGCTCGCGAAAATAGATGAACAGCCCGGACCCGACGATGATCGCCATGCCGAGCCATTTCGGGCCGTCGGGCATGTCCGCGAAAATCAGATATCCGAGAAACACGGCGGAGACGATCTCCACGTAGCCGAAGGGTGCGAGCACCGAGGCCGGCGCAAGCTTGTACGCCTGGATGAACATGAGATGGCCGGCCGTGCCGATCAGACCGGCGCCGATCAGGAGCATCCAGGTCGACCCGCGATCCGGCCAGCGGAACGTCAGATCGGCGATTCCCAGCGGATGGCCTATGATCATGGCGATCAACAAAACCAGCACCCCTCCGGCACCGGCGTAAAACAGCATCGCCAGCGGGGTCGATCCCCGCGACGCGCGGCGGGTCAAAATGAGGTAGAGGGCGACGAAGAACGCCGCCGCGACCGGGAGCAGCGAGACGATACCGAACACCGAATAGCTCGGCCGGATGATGATCAGCGCACCGAAGAAGCCGACGACGACGGCAACGATCCGCCGCCAGCCGATAGTCTCCTTCAGAAGGAACGCAGCCAGCAGCGTGAGGATCATCGGCTCGATCAGAAACACGGCCGTGGCATCGGCCAACGGCATGAAACGCAGCGCCGCGAAGAAGGCGAGTCCCGCCAGGCCCAGACACGCCCCGCGCAGAAGATTGAGCCCGAGACGACGCGTCCTAAGGGCACCCGGGCCGTCGACATACAGCAGAAACGGCAGGATCATCGCAGCTTGCGAGAAGAGCCGGCCCAAAGCCACCTCGCCCGCTGAAATGTCATGCGTGGTGACCAGAATTTTCCCGAAGGCGTCGAGCAACGGAATGATCGCCGAGCCGACGACGAGAATGACGATGCCGCGAACGATCTCGGCGGGCGTATTCTCGAAGGTCTCAGCGAGTGAGGTCATGTCCGTCCATGGCACAATCGCGTTATGGCTGCCACGAGAAATGGAATCGTCTTATGCCTTGGCCTAGAAGGATATCTGAATGACCACAGTCCTGATCGATGCCGATGCCTGCCCGGTCAAGGACGAGGCGATCGAGATCGCCGTCCGGCACGGCGCGGACGCGGTGCTGGTCTCCAATGGTGGTATGCGCCCATCGCGCTATCCCGAGGCCCGGATCATTGTCGTGTCCGAAGGCGCGGACGCGGCCGACGACTGGATTGCCGAAGCCGCCAATCCGGGAGACGTCGTTATCACCGCCGACATTCCGCTGGCCGCGCGGGCTCTTGAAAAAGGCGCCGCCGCTCTCGGACCGACCGGGCGCGAGTTCACCAGTGAGTCGATCGGCACGGCCTTGTCGATGCGGGCTTTCAAGCAGCATCTGCGCGAAACCGGCGAGAGCAAGGGCTACAACGCCGCCTTCACGACCACCGACCGCTCAAAGTTTCGCCAAACGCTCGATCTGGTGTTGAGGCGCACGGCGGCAAACAACTGAAACGGCTCATAATTTCAGGTTTTTCCGCCCACGCGTGTGCTTCTTGAGCGCGCGCTGTTCCGCCTGGATGCGGATCGCCAGCGCGCCGGCGTTGAGCAACGAGAACAGGATCGCGATTGCATAGAGTTCGAAAATGGCCGGCAGCAGGAAGATTTCCAGCACCACGACGGCATAGTTCGGATGCGCCATGAAGCGATATGGCCCCTTCGTGACGAGCGTCTCGCCGGGCTTGACGATGATGCGCGTGGTCCAACGCCTGCCGATCGAGGCGAGCGTCCAGAAGCGCAGCACTTGAGTGAGGCCGAACAGCCCGAGAAACACGAGATTGATCGGCTCGCCAAAGGCGGTGAGCCACAGTAGCCCAAGCCAAGCCGCGTGCAATGCGACCAGCAGCGAATATTGCGGCGCCGCAACCTCTAAGGCGCCGTCGCGCAGCAGCCTTTTGGTGTTGCGGCGAGCGATGCTGAGCTCGATCACCCGTTGCAGCGTCACATAGGCGAGGATCGCCGCCGTCGCCCAGACGCTCGGATAGATCTCGACCGTCTCAAGCATCGAGCCGCGCGAAACTGCCGGTGAAGCCGGGGCCGAGCGCCGAGACCAGGTGCCGTCCGGCAAGCCCCGCTTCCAGTCTGCGCTTCAGGACGAACAGAGCGGTCGGCGCCGACATGTTGCCGAAGTCGCGCAACGTCTCGCGCTCGATGTTGAGCGCGCCCTGAGGCAGATCAAACGAGTTTTCGAGCGCCTGGACCACTTTGGTCCCTCCGGGATGAAAGACGAAGCCATCCAGATCATCGATTACTTCGCCATGTCGCGCCAGAAAATTCTCGACCGCCGGCCGCATCTTCTCGGTGACGAGGTCCGGGATCGAGGCGGAGAAGATTGCTCCGAAGCCGATCGGGTCGACCTGCCAGCCCATGATGTCGAGCGTGTCCGGCCACAGATGCTCGCCGGTGGCGACGATCCGCGGCCCCGCAGCTTTGTCGCAGGTCAGCACCACGCCGGCCGCGCCGTCGCCGAACAGGGCGGTGGCGACGATGTTGCTTTTCGTCAGTTCGTCGGAGCGAAAAGCCAGCGTGCAGATTTCCACTGCGACGACGAGCACCCTGGAGCCCGGATCGGCACGCGCAAGCCGCGCGCCGAGCGACAGGCCAGAGACACCGCCGGCGCAGCCGAGCCCGAACACCGGCACCCGGTGGATATCGGGCCGGAAGCCAAGCACGCCGTGGGCACGCGCTTCCAGCGACGGCGTGGCGATGCCGGTCGACGACACGGTGACGACGGTGTCGATGTCCTGCGGGAGGATGCCCGCGGCGGCGATCGCCTTTTCGGCGGCTTCGATGAACAGCGCCGTGGCACCCTCGAGATACGCCTCGGTTCGTTGCCGCCAATCCTGCCGGGCGTGAAACCAGTCGAACGGGCGCACCGAATAGCGCATGGCGATGCCGGTGCTCTCGAATACCGGGCGCAGTCGCTCGAAATCGCGAAACCGGCTACCGAAGGTTTCGGCGGCGTGGGCAACGACCTCGCTCTGCGGCAGCGGATAGGGCGGCACGGCGGTGGCGAGGCCGGCAATGCGCGGCGGGTGTTCAGACAATTGGGCCAAGAGTAATCCGATCCGGATCGAGTATACTCCCGCAAACGGCGCGCGGCAGTGTTCGTTGCGCATACTGCTGACACGAAAACGTCACCGCACGCGACCGGTCGTGATCCCAAACGCCTTGACCCACGCAGCCTTCGACCCTCAACACTGGTTTTCAAGGCGGCGACCTGGAGCGAGGCCAATCGTCGCGGATACCCGAGGGAGGCTTCAAACTGACCGTTTCATCGCGCTTCGAGCGACCATTGATCTACCGGCAGCGGCTTTGGACCCGGATCACCCATTGGGCCTGGACGCTCTGCCTGTTCTTCCTGCTCCTCTCGGGCCTGCAGATATTCATGGCGCGGCCGGATCTTTATATCGGCCAGGAATCCGGTTTCGCCTACGACAACACCATCCTGTCGATTGGCGCCTTTATGGACGGCGCCGCGATGAAGGGCCGGACGATCCTGTTCGGCCAAGCCTTCGACACCACCGGCTGGCTCGGCGCGGTCTGGGAGGGCGACCGTCTGCAGCCGAAGAGCTTTCCGTCCTGGCTGACCATCCCCGGCTACCGGGATCTGGCGACCGGCCGGGTCGTGCATCTGTTCTTCGCCTGGGGCCTCGCCATCACGCTTCTCATCTGGCTAGTCGCCAGCCTGATCAACCGTCACATCAAGGAGCTTTTTCCGAGCGGCGACGACATCCGTCACCTGCCGGGCGAAGCCGCCGACCACGCGCGGCTGCGCTTTTCCCGCGAAGCCCGCTACAACGCCTTGCAGAAGCTGTCCTATGCGAGCGTGCTGTTCATCGCTTTGCCGCTGATCATCGCGACCGGCCTCACCATGTCGCCGGGTGTGAATGCATGGGCACCGTGGATGCTCGATGTTTTCGGCGGCCGCCAGACAGCGCGCACGATCCATTTCATCCTGATGCTGTATCTGGTTCTGTTCTTCGTCGTCCACATCGTCATGATGGTCCTCGCCGGACCCTTCAACGAGTTGCGCTCGATGATCACCGGCTGGTACCGCGCCGATCCGGAGTCCGAATGATGACCCGCTCCCAGATCACCCGCCGGCGCTTCCTGACCGGGGCGACCGTTGCTTCGACCGTGCCGCTCGCCGGCTGTTTCGACTTTCTTGGGGTCCGCGACAACGAGATCCGCGACGTTCTCGAAACCGCGAACTCCCTCACCTACCGGGTACAGCGCTTCCTGCTCGGCTCGGATACCCTCGCCCGCGAGTTTTCCGAAAGCGAGATTCGCCAGCCGATGCGGCCGAACGGCTCGACCAACCCGCGCAACCCGGCCTACCGCGCTCTCGCGGAAGCGGAGTTTTCCGATTATCGCCTGCCTGTCGACGGCCTCGTCGAAAAACCGCTCAGCCTCTCGCTCGACGAACTCCGCAACATGCCCGCCCGCACCCAGATTACCCGGCACGACTGCGTCGAGGGCTGGAGCTGCATCGCCAAATGGACCGGCACGCCGCTCGCCGCCGTGCTCGATCAGGCCGGCGTCAAGCCGGAAGCGCGCTTCGTGGTGTTCGAATGCTTTGATTCGATGGGCAGCGGCTTCCTGCGCCCGATCGAATATTACGAATCGATCGATCTCACCGACGCCCGGCATCCGCAGACGATCCTCGCCTATGGCATGAACGACAAGACCCTGCCGATTTCCAACGGCGCGCCGCTGCGTGTCAGGATCGAGCGACAGCTCGGCTACAAGATGGCGAAATACATCCGCGCCATCCGTGTCACCGACACGCTCGACGGCTACGGCCGCGGCGGCGGCGGCTATTGGGAAGACAATGGCTACGAGTGGTTCGCCGGGATTTGAGTGTCCTGTCCGTGGGCGATTCTTCCCCAAAATTTGGTCCTTTGGTCCGGTTGCCGGCAGCAAGATCGACGACTTTGCCTCTTTGTTTTCCGGCGGCAAGAATGTTTTCTTAAATCTGGATGACTACTGTGTCTTCCCTAGGGTGAGGATTCGACTGGGAGGGCCGCAACATGGTGACGATGGATCTAAGCGACACCAAATTCGCGAACCAGTTGCTGGAGCATCTCGTCGTCCCGACATTCGTGCTGGACGCGTCCGGCCATGTGATCATCTGGAATCGCGCTTGCGAAAAGCTGACCGGCGTCCGTGCCTCAGCGGTTCTCGGCACCAAACGGCACTGGGCTGCTTTCTATGAGGACCGTCGGCCTTGTCTGGCCGATCTGGTGCTGGAGGCTACGGGATCGGAAAGGGTCGAGGCTCTCTATACCGTTGACCGTAGCGACTGGCGGCAAACCGAGGAACAGGCGAAAGACGGCCGCTTCAACATTCTCGCCGCGGAAAACTGGTGTGTCTTACCAAACGGCTCCGGCCGCCGCTATCTTGCGATAGACGCGGGTCCGGTTTTTGACCAGAGTGGGTCGCTGATGGCCGTCGTTGAAACGCTCCGTGACATCACGCCTCAGAAGAATGCCCAGGACGCGCTTGAGACTCTGGCGAGCCAAGATGGCCTTACCGGTCTGGCCAATCGGCGCCGCTTCGACGAACATCTCAAGGAAGAGTGGCTTCTCGCGGTCAATTCGGGGACCGAGCTCTCGCTTCTCATGCTCGATATCGACCACTTCAAACCGTACAACGACTCCAGCGGACACCAGCGCGGCGATGAGTGCCTGCGGCAGGTGGCCAAGCTTCTTGTCGCAGAGACGCGCCAAGATTCCGATCTCGTCGCCCGGTATGGGGGCGAGGAATTCGTGGTGGTTCTACCCGGCGCCTCGTATGGCGAGGCGATGAAAATTGCGCGACGTATTCTAGCGGCCATGCGGGATGCTGCCATACCCCATCCCGCTCCAAGCTGCCCGACCACTGTTACCCTGAGCATCGGAGTAGCCACCAAGGGGAAAAGCGCGAGCTCGCTCGACCAGCTGATCGCGGTCGCCGATGCCTCGCTTTATCGCGCCAAGCAGAGTGGCCGAAACCGAATCGTCGCGAATTTTGCCGCTGCTGCGTGACGACAACCTGATCACAACGGAATGTTGTCGTGCTTCTTCCAGGGGTTGTCGAGCTCCTTGTTGCGGAGCATGGCCAACGCCCGCGAGACTCGGCGGCGAGTCGAGTGCGGCATGATCACCTCGTCGACATAGCCGCGTTCGGCGGCGACGAAGGGCGACAGGAACCGCTTTTCGTAGGCGGCGGCGTGAGCGGCGATCTTGTCCGGATCGGCGGCATCCTTGCGGTGGATGATCTCGGCTGCGCCCTTCGCGCCCATCACCGCGATCTGCGCCGTCGGCCAGGCATAGTTGATGTCGCCGCGAAGGTGTTTCGAGGCCATCACATCATAGGCGCCTCCGAACGCCTTGCGGGTGATCACCGTGACTTTCGGCACCGTCGCCTCGGCATAGGCGAACAAAAGCTTGGCGCCGTGCTTGATCAGGCCGCCATATTCCTGCGCCGTCCCCGGCAGAAAGCCCGGCACGTCGACGAAGGTGACGACAGGAATCGAGAAACAGTCACAGAAGCGCACGAAGCGCGCGGCCTTGCGGCTTGCATCCGCGTCGAGGACCCCGGCCAGCACCATCGGCTGGTTGGCAACGATACCGACGGTGCGGCCCTCGATCCGGCCGAAGCCGGTGACGATGTTGCCGGCAAAGGCTTGCTGGATCTCGAAGAAATCGCCCTCGTCGACTGTCTTCCGGATCAGCTCCTTCATGTCGTAGGGCTTGTTGGCGTTGTCGGGGATCAGCGTGTCGAGCGAGCGATCCTCCTCGAACACCGATTGGGTGTAGCCGAGCTCGGGCACCGGCGAGGTGTTCGATGCCGGCAGGAAGTCGATCAGCCGCCGCATCTGCAACAGCGCGTCGACGTCGTTGTCATAGGCGCCGTCGGCGATCGAGGATTTGACGGTGTGGACCGAGGCGCCGCCGAGTTCCTCGGCCGTCACCGTCTCGTTGGTCACGGTCTTCACCACGTCCGGCCCGGTGACGAACATGTAGGACGTGTCGCGGACCATGAAGATGAAGTCGGTCATCGCTGGCGAATAGACGTCGCCGCCGGCACAAGGCCCCATGATCACCGAAATCTGCGGGATGACGCCCGAGGCCAGCACGTTGCGCTGGAAGATCTCGGCATAGCCGCCGAGCGCGGCGACACCCTCCTGGATGCGCGCGCCACCGGCATCGTAGAAGCCGATGATCGGCGCGCGGTTGCGCAGCGCCAGATCCTGGACCTTCTGGACCTTTTCGGCATGAGCCTCGGAGAGCGAGCCGCCGAAGACGGTAAAATCCTTGGCGAAGACGAAGACCGTGCGGCCATTGACGGTGCCCCAGCCGGTCACGACGCCGTCGCCGGGGATCGTCTGCTCGGCCATGCCGAAATCCGTCGCCCGGTGCTCGACGAACATGTCGAATTCCTCGAACGAACCCTCGTCGAGAAACACCGTGAGACGCTCGCGGGCGGTCAGCTTGCCCTTTTCGTGCTGGGCATCGATGCGCTTTTGCCCGCCGCCTTGCCTTGCCCGTTCGCGCCGGACTTCCAGTTCGGCCAGCATCTCGTGCATCGTTCCCTCCCCCTGCCCGCTCGACTCCGATGTTGGCCGATGCGCTTGCTTCACGGCTTCATCATACCCCGATAAATGCATCGAACGGCGGCGGCAATCGGCGGTAAGTCGAATAGGCCGAGCTTTGCGCGAGCGAGAGGCGCTTTTGCGCTACGGGCGCCCCAGGAAAACCGCCGCCACGCGCATCTCCTCCCAGCGCTGGCCGCGCCGGGCCGCGGCCTCTTCGTCGGCGCCCCATTGTTCGATGTTCCAGTCCTCGTCCAGATGCCCCAGCGACCACGCTTCCTCGGCCGACAGCCGCCCTTCGGCGACGGCGAGCGCCAGCAGCGCCGAGCCGGTCAGCGTCGTCGCCTGATGCATCGCGGCGATGCGAAATGGATCGTCGACCTTCGCCAGCCGGCCACGAAACGCCTCCAGCGATGCCGGCGGCTGCGCGACATGCATGACGCCCTCGGCGAGGATGAAGCGGCCACCGAAATTGTCCTTCGCCCAATCGAGAACTGGGTCCCAGCCCTCGCGCTGGCGCTGCACGAGTCGTTCCGGCGAACCGGCTCGATAGAACAAGAGATCGGTCTCGACATAGCGGCCGATATCGTCGCGCACCGGAACCGGGTCGTCGGCGATCGCCTCGATCACGGTATTGACCAGCCGCGTCATCGGCATGCTCGCCGGATCGATGCGCTCGCGCTGCGCCTCCCATTCGGCCGCGATGATCTCCGCCGCGGTGGGAAGCGGCACGGCGAGCGGACGGCGACCCGGCGTCTTGACCGGGCGGCCGTCCAAAAGAACAGAGAACCCGCCGGCGCCTTCGGCCAGCGAAACGGTCTCATAGAACCGTTTGGGCAGTCCCGATCGACCCGTGCTGGTGGTCATCCCGTCTCTCCTGTCGTCATGGCGAGTGCCGGAGCCGTCGCGGCATCAGTCGACCGCCACGCGTTGGCCGCGCTCCGCCAGGACCGGGGCATCGAGCAGCCAAGCGTCAATGAACGCCCCGAGTTCGTCGACCGTCTCGGCAACGGCGTAGGCGCCGGAGGCGAGAAGCGGGGCGGCTTCGTGTGTGCCCCAGGCAACGCCCAGAGCCGACGCACCGGCCGTTCGCGCCATTTCGATATCGAAGACGGAATCACCGACGACGAGCGCATGGCGCGGGTCCAGCCCGAATTCGGCGCAGCACTCCTCCACCATGGCCGGATGCGGCTTGGATGGACAATCGTCGGCCGTGCGCACGGCATGGAACTCCATGTCATGCGTCTCGCAGATCGCCGCCACGCCGCTACGCGACTTGCCAGTCACCATGGCGAGCAGCACGTCCTCGCGGGCCGAAAGTCGATCGATCAGCGCCTTCATGCCCGGGAACAGTGTCTCGCGAAACCGCTCGTCCGCCCGCGATGCGCGAAAAGTCCGGCGGTAGCCCTCGACCATCGCGGCGAGCAATGGCGGCTCGGCGGTGGGATGCAGGCGGCCGATCGCGACGTCCAGCGACAGGCCGATGATGCCGCGCGTCTCGGCATCCTCCGGCCCGGGTAATCCGTGCTCGGCAAAGACCCGCCGCATGATGTCGCAGATCAGGCCGCAGCTATCGGCGATGGTGCCGTCACAATCGAACAGAACCGCGCGCATCAGTCGCCCAACGCGCCTTCGTCGAAACCGAAGAGATTGAAGGTCTGCACCATATGCGGCGGCAGCGGCGCGATCTGATCGACGACACCGCCGTCCGGATGCGGAATGACAATGCGACGCGCATGCAGATGCAGCCGCTTCTGGACGCCGCCGGGAAACTCCCAATTGGTGTCGTGCTCGAAATATTTCGGATCGCCGAGGATCGGATGCCCGATATGGAGAGCGTGGACGCGCAGCTGATGGGTCCGCCCCGTATAGGGCTCGAACTCGACCCAGGCGAAGTTCTGGGCGAGATTTTCGATCACCCGGTAATGGGTCAGTGCGTGGTCGGCCCCCTCCTCGCCGTGTTTGGCGATGCGCATTCGGTCGCCGTCCTCCGTCTGCTCTTTGACAAGGAAGGTCGAGATGCGCCCGTCCCGCGGTGTCGGGACGCCTTTGACGACCGCCCAATAGACCTTTTTGGTGTCGCGCTCGCGAAACGCCTTGGTCAGCGCTGTCGCAGCGCCGCGCGTGCGGGCAACGACGAGGACACCGGACGTGTCGCGGTCGAGGCGGTGGACGAGGCGGGGCTTCTCGCCCTTACGGCTGCGCCAAGCCTCCAGCATCTTGTCGACATGCCGGGAGACGCCCGAGCCACCCTGAACGGCAAGGCCGGCCGGCTTGTTGAAGACATAGACCTTGGCGTCCTCGTAGATCAGCATCTGCGCCAACACGTCGCCATCGTGCTGGTCGCGGATCGTGTTGCGGGTCAGCGGGCCGACCTTCCCCCGTGCCGAGTCGGTTCCCATCGGCGGCACGCGGACCATCTGCCCCGCGAGAACGCGCGTGTCCGACTTGGCGCGGCCGCCGTCGACCCGCACCTGACCCGAGCGCAGCAACTTCTGCAGATGGCCGAAGCCGAGGCCCGGATAGTGCAGCTTAAACCAGCGGTCGAGACGCAAGCCGGCCTCGTCCTCCTCGATCCGTCGCTGTTCGACAGACGCCATTGTCTTTTCCTTTGCTTGGCTTGCCTCAGCCGCCATCAGACTAGCCCCCGTCCCGCGGCGAATCCGGCAAACAGCGCCGCGATTCCGGCGACGACGGAACCGATGACGTAAAACGCCGCCAAACCGAACGCCCCGCGCTCATAGAGCGCCACCGCATCGAGCGAAAAGGACGAGAAGGTGGTGAACCCGCCCAGCAGCCCGACGGCGAGGAACAGCCGCAATTCATTCGACGCACCGAAGCGGCGCGCAACGATCTCCATCACGATACCCATCAGGAATGATCCGGAGACGTTCACGAAGGCAGTACCAAACGGAATATTCGGACTGAGAAAACGAAGCGCCGCAAGGTTCGACAAGTGTCGAAGGCTCGCACCGATCGCGCCGCCCGCGGCAACGAGGATGAGGTGATACATGCCGCCTCTATAGCCGCCCCATCGAAGTGAGGCTAGCCACGCGGCGGCGGCGCCGAGCTTAGATTGTCGGCGCCGCCGCGAACCGTGACGGAACCGCTACTCCGCGGCGTTCGCCTCGGCCTTCGCCTGTTCCAGGAACGGCTGCCGCCGTTCGGCATGGAGCCCGCGCATGGTCGACCAGCACAGCGCCAGGAGCAGGAACGCGAACGGAAAGCCCGTCGCGATCGCCGCACCCTGAAGCGCAGCGAGCCCGCCGCCGACCAGCAGCGCGATCGCCACCAGGCCTTCGAAGGTCGCCCAGAATATCCGTTGCGGCACCGGTGCGTCGATCTTGCCGCCGGCCGTGATCGTATCGATGACCAGCGAGCCGGAGTCGGACGAGGTGACGAAGAACACGATCACCAGGACGATGCCCAAAAAGGATGAGATCGACGTCAGCGGCAATTGGCCGAGCATAACGAAGAGTTTCACTTCGAGCGCCGCGTCGACGATGCCGGCGAAGCCGTCGATCGTCTCGGTCAGGGCCGTCCCGCCGAACACCGTCATCCAGATGATCGAAACGACGGTCGGGATGATCAGGACGCAGGTCAAGAACTCCCGAATGGTGCGGCCGCGCGAGACCCGCGCGATGAACATGCCGACGAAGGGCGACCAGCTCATCCACCAAGCCCAATAGAAGCTCGTCCAGCCCTGTCTGAAGTTGTCGTCGACGCGGCCGAACGGATTGGAGAGCGGGATGACCTCGCGCAGATAGGCAACCGAATTGCCTAAGATGCCACGAACGATATCCATGGTCGGCCCGACCAGGAAGATGAACCCCAGCAAGAGCAGCGCGAGACCCATATTGATCTCGGACAGCCGTTTCACTCCGGCATCAAGGCCGGCAACGACGGAAGCCAGTGCGACGCAGGTAATCAGTACGATCAGCACGATCTTGCTGAGCGTCGTCGCGGGAACGCCGAAGAGATAGTTCAGGCCGGCAACTGCCTGTTCCGCGCCGAAGCCAAGCGAGGTCGCCAGGCCGAACAGGGTCGCGAACACCGCCAGCGTATCGATGAGATGGCCCGGCCAGCCCCAGACCCGCTCGCCAAGAACGGGGTAGAACGCCGAACGCATGGTAAGCGGCAGGCCCCAATTATAGCTGAAGAAAGCCAGCGCCAGGGCGACCACAGCGTAGATCGCCCAGGGGTGGAGCCCCCAGTGATAGATCGTCGCGGCCATGCCGAGCCGGCGGGCGGCCTCGGTATCGCCGACAGCGCCACCAAGCGGGGCCCAGGAATCACCTGCGAGCGAGGTGGAGAAATGCGAGATCGGTTCCGAGACGCCGTAGAACATCAGGCCGATGCCCATGCCGGCCGCGAACAGCATCGCGAACCAGCCGAAATAGCCATATTCCGGTTTGGCATCCTTGCCGCCCAGCCGGATCGAGCCGTAGGGCGAGACGATGAGAAACAGGCAGAACAGTACGAAAATGTTGCCCGCGATGAGGAAGACCCAGTCGAAATTCGCGGTCAGGGCAGGACGCAGCCAGCCGAAGAAATCGTCGGCGACGGTCGGAAACAGCAGCGTGAAAGCGACGAAGGCGATGATCAGTCCGGCGGAAACCGGAAACACCGGATTGTGGATATCCAAACCGTATTTCCGCAGATTATCCTGCCCGACCTCATAGTCGGTGACGGAATGTTCGGCCAACTGGCCAGGTTCGAGCGACATCGAAACCTCACTTTCAAATCAGTACTGCAATTGGATCGTAAAGAAAAACAGCGGTCCTTACGAATGGGACTCGCAACCAGTCTGCCACAAAACGTGGCCTGTGGGCACCCGACAAAGCCACGATCAGGGCAGAATCCCACCGAATTCGGCCGAAGTGTTAGTCCCGCGTGCCCCGTTTTCCCCGCAGCTCCGCCCAATATCGAAGACGTTCGCCGATCGACACTTCCGCGCCCCGCTCCGTCGGACGGTAGAAAACCGGCCGTTCCATGTCTTCGGGGAAATAGCTCTGCCCGGAAAACGCGTCCGGCGCGTCGTGATCGTAGGCATAGCCGGCGCCGTAGCCCTCCGAGCGCATCAGCGTCGTCGGGGCGTTGAGAATATGCTTGGGCGGCAGCAGCGAACCGTGTTCCTTGGCGGCGCGCATCGCCGTCTTGTAGGCGACATAGACGGCGTTGGATTTCGGCGCCGCCGCCAGATAGACGGTCGCTTCGGCCAGCGCCAATTCGCCCTCCGGCGAGCCGAGATAGTCGTAGGCGTCCTTGGCTGCGAGCGCGATACTAAGCGCCCGCGGATCGGCCAGCCCGATATCTTCAGCCGCCATCCGCACCAGCCGCCGCCCAAGATAGAGCGGGTCCTCGCCGGCATCGAGCATTCGGCAAAGCCAGTAGAGCGCCGCGTCCGGGTCCGATCCACGCACCGATTTATGCAGAGCCGAGATCAGGTTGTAGTGACCGTCCTGGCCTTTGTCGTAGACCGGCGCCCGACGTTGAACGATGTCCTGCAAGCTGGCCGCGTCGAAGACCTCGCCCGTTCGCCCGGCACGCCAGATCTCCTCTGCCAATGTCAGGATTGCCCGGCCATCGCCATCCGCCATCCGCAGCAGCACCGCCCGCGCCTCCTCGTCGAGCGGCAAGGGCCGGCCTCCGGCCGCCTCGGCCCGCAGGAGCAGCTTGGAAAGACTCTCCGGCCCGTGCGAGCGAAAGGTCAGAACGCGGGCCCGTGACAAAAGCGCGGCATTGAGTTCGAAGGACGGGTTTTCCGTCGTGGCGCCGACGAGGACGACCGTGCCGTCCTCCATCACCGGCAGAAACGAATCCTGCTGGGCCCGATTGAAGCGATGGATCTCGTCGACGAACAGCAGCGTCCGCCTGCCGTTGGACCGGCGCAGGCGCGCCGCCTCGAAAACCTTCTTGAGCTCCGCGACGCCGGAAAAAATCGCTGAAATCTGCTCGAAAGTATAATCGACTTCATTGGCGAGAAGCCGCGCGACGGTGGTTTTGCCGGTGCCGGGTGGCCCCCAGAAGATCATGGAGCCAAGGCTGTCTGTTGCGAGCATGCGCGACAGCGCGCCACCCTCCCCGGTCAGATGCTCCTGACCGACAACCTCGGCGAGAGTGCGCGGTCGCAGCCTGTCGGCCAGCGGCCGCGAGGGATCGTCGACCGGCGTCTGCCCGCCCTTCCCTGTGCGCGTCGACGGGTCCGGATCGCCGCCGCCAAACAGATCAGCCAAGTCAGCGCACCATTTGGGTCATGCGACGACCCTCACGCTCGATCTCGAATTGCCAGCCGCGAGAACGCCGTTTCAGCATTTCCTGCAACGACTTCGTCGAGGAAATGAGATCGCCGTTGATGGTCAGAAGAATATCGTTAGGCCGCAAGCCGAAGCGCTGCGCCAGTGATCCGCGTTCGACGGCTACCACGACGACCCCGGTCTTGTCAGCTGGCAGCCCCCGCTCCTCGGCGACGCGCGGCGACAGGTTCAGCACGGTCGCGCCGGAGAACGGGTTGTTACCGGATAGGCTTCGCTCGTCGCGCGGCGGATTTTCCGGCGCCGCTTGCAGCGGGAGGTCGAGGGTTTCCCGATCCTCGCCACGCAAAACGCTCACCTTTGCCGTGCGCCCGACGCCTGCCGTCGCCAGCCGGTAGCCGAGGGCGTCGGGATTGTTGATCGCAAAGCCGTCGACAGACAAGATGACGTCACCGACCGTGATGCCGGCCTCTGCGGCCGGGCTATCGGTCATTACCGCCTGCACTAGTGCGCCGGTCGGCCGGGGAAGACCGAGCGCATCGGCGATATCGGGCGTGACCGAGGCGAAGGTTGCGCCAACATAGGGACGCTCGAACCGCCCGCCCGCCTTGGCGGCGCGCTGGAAACTCGCCACCATGTTGGAGGGAATCGCGAAGCCGATGCCGTTGGAGCCGCCGGAACGCGAAAAGATCGCCGTATTCACGCCCACCAGCCGCCCCTTCATGTCGATCAGGGCGCCACCGGAATTGCCGGGATTGATCGCCGCGTCCGTCTGGATGAAGAAGCCGAAATCGTTGACGCCGATATGGTTGCGCGCCAGCGCCGAGACGATACCGGTGGTGACAGTCTGGCCGATGCCGAACGGATTGCCGATCGCCAAGACGAGATCGCCGATCTCCAATTCGTCCGAGTCAGCGATCGGAAGTGAGGGGAACGGCCCGGCTCCGTCGATCGCAAGGATCGCCAGATCGACCTTCTTGTCCTTGAGAAGAACCTTCGTTTCGAATTCGCGACCGTCGCTAAAGGCAATCTTCACCTCGTCGGCGTTCTCGACGACATGGTTGTTGGTAACGACGAGGCCAGATGAATCAATGATCACACCCGAACCGAGCGCCGACTCCATGCGTGGCCGGTCATCGAATCGTCGGCCAAAAAACTGGCCGAAGAAGGGATCGTTCGCGAAGGGTGATTGCCGTGTCGGGACCACGCGCGCGGCATAGACATTGACGACGGCGGGCGCCGTTTCCTTGACGAGCGGCGCGAAGGAGAGATCGATTTCCGCCCGGCTTGCAGGCACGGTCGTGGCCGCGGCAGTGTGGGAGGCGGGGACGCGTTCCTGACCGGGTTCGGAAGCCCGTCGCCCTTGCTCGGGCGAGGACGGCGGGACGTTCAAGCTGTTACCGGCACGGTCCGGCGCCTGCTCACCGAGCAATCCGTCAATCCAGCCGCCCACGCTCCAGCCGTGATCAGCCCCCAGAGTTGGCGAGGCTGCTAGAAAGGTCGCGATCAAAGCGACCCATAAGACCTGTTGCGACCGCATAACCCGCCTGTCGTTCCCCGCCGACTCGCCTTTGGAAGTCAGCTCCGGTTTAAACCAGACGAGAGCCACGAAAAAGGGGCCTTATCGAGGCCCGTCAGAGTGCTGACAGACCCCGCCGATTTTCGGCGGAGTTTTTGCTTCGAGCGGCGAAGTTGGTCTGAACGGGTTCGTGAGGCGGCGCCGGTTGGGCGTGTTGGCGCAATTCCGGCGTGAAGCTGGCTTTGCGGCGAGCGCCATCGCGATCTTCTTGATGGTCTGGGAAGGGGGCGGCCGCTTCACATGCGGCCGCCCCCTTCCCGTCTGAGCTCCGGCCTATTCCGAAGACGGAATGCCGGGCTGATACTTACTTTTTGCCGGCGACCGCGGCGACTTCAGCAGCGAAGTCGGTCTCTTCCTTCTCGACCCCTTCGCCGAGCGCAAATCGCTCAAAGGCGACGATCTTGGCAGGAGCCCCGAAACCGGCTTCCGCCTCGGCCAGCGCCTTCTCGACGGTCAGATCCGGGTTGATGACGAAAGCCTGCTTGAGAAGCACGACCTCCTCGTAGAATTTGCGCAGGCGTCCTTCCACCATCTTCTCGATGATGTTCTCCGGCTTGCCCGACTGCCGCGCCTGCTCGACGAAGATCGCCCGCTCCCGATCGACAGTGGCCGCGTCGATCTCTTCAGCGGACAGCGCCAGCGGATTGGTCGCGGCGACATGCATGGCGACCTGACGGCCGAACTGATTCAGCGCCGCCTTGTCGCCGGCCGATTCGATCGCCACGAGAACGCCAAGCTTGCCGAGTCCGTCGACTACCTGATTGTGAATGTAGGTCGCCACGACGCCTTCGCCGACGCTCAGCATCGTCGAACGGCGCAGGGCCATGTTCTCGCCGATCGTGCCGATGGCATCCTTGATCGTGTCGTTCACGCTCTTGGACGAACCCGGATAGGCCGCCGCACCGACTGCCTCGACAGAGCCATCGGTCGTCAGGGCGACATTGGTGATATCGCGCACGATCGACTGGAAGGCGTCGTTGCGGGCGACGAAATCGGTTTCCGAGTTGACCTCGACGACGACGGCCTTGGAACCCTCAGCCGCGACCCCGACCAGCCCTTCGGCGGCGGTGCGGCCAGACTTCTTGTCCGCCTTGGCGATGCCCTTGGTGCGCAGCCAGTCGACCGCCGCTTCCATGTTGCCGTCGTTCTCGGCCAGAGCGGTCTTGCAGTCCATCATGCCGGCGCCGGTCAGGTCGCGCAGCTCTTTGACCATTGAAGCGGTGATTGCCATGTTTGCCTCTTCAGAAATAATTGGGCGCACCGGCTCGATGGGAACGGGTGCGCCGGACATGTGGCGCCTCGGTTACGGCACCTTGGTGGGTCGAGTCGCGGCCGCGAGAGCCGGGCAAAGAAAAACGGGAGCTGGTTCTCCGCCGCCTCCGCTCACTCATTCGATGCGATCACGGTGCCGGCGTTGAACCCGTGCGGTCCGAATTCGGTATGATCTCGGCATGCCTCCTGAAAATCGATTGAGACTTTCAAACAGGACCATGCATCCGTTTGCTCATGCAACGCTCGAGGCAGTGTCCCGGCGTCAACCACGCCGGAACCCTTGCTCTTCGACATTTGCTCAGGCGCTAGCCGCCTCGGTCTTCTCGTCGCCGGGGGCGTCAACCTGCTCGGCAGCGACCGGCTCTTCAGCGGCTGCCGGAGCCGCTTCTTCGCTTGCGGGAGCGGCCTCTTCGCTCGCCGGGGCGGCGACCGTCTCGTCTTCAATCACCTCTTCGACAGGCGCTTCTTCGAGCGCACCGATGTCGACGCCGGAATCGCCCTGCTGGCGGGCAATGCCGTCCACCGCCGACCGGGCGATGAGGTCGCAGTAGAGAGTGATCGCGCGAGCGGCGTCGTCATTGCCCGGGATCGGGTAATCGATCGATGCTGGATTGCAGTTCGAATCCACTACCGCGACGATCGGGATATGCAGCCGCTTGGCCTCCTCGATCGCGATCGACTCCTTGTTGGTGTCGATGATGAAGATCATATCCGGGACGCCACCCATGTCACGGATACCGCCGAGCGCCCGGTCGAGCTTGTCGCGCTCGCGCTGCAGCGTCAGACGCTCCTTCTTGGTGAAGCCCTGGGCCTCGCCAGAGAGCATCTCGTCGAGCTTGCGCAGGCGCTGGATCGACTTGGAGATGGTGTTCCAGTTGGTCAGCATGCCGCCGAGCCAGCGGGCGTTGACGTAGTACTGGGCCGAACGCTGCGCCGCGTCCGCGATGATGTCCGACGCCTGGCGCTTGGTGCCAACGAAGAGCACGCGGCCGCCACGAGCGACCGTGTCAGAGACCGCCTGCAGAGCGCGGTGCAGAAGCGGCACCGTCTGCGCGAGATCGAGAATGTGGATATTGTTGCGCGCGCCGAAGATATAGGGCGCCATTTTCGGGTTCCAGCGGTGAGTCTGGTGGCCGAAATGGACGCCCGCTTCGAGAAGCTGGCGCATGGAATAGTCTGGCAATGCCATGGTACGTTTCCTTTACCGGTTGAGCCTCCACGGAAAGAAGCGGCCGGATGCCGCCACCGGTGGATTGCGTCGTTCGAGCAGAACTCGACCGTCGAAACCCGACTTCCGTGTGTGGAATGGACGCGCCGATACACCAAAAGTCGCAACGAGGCAAGCCAAGTGCGCATCCGGCCACTGCCCATGACAGCGCTGCGATGCTCCTCACCGTCGGTTCAGGGGCAGTCGGGCATTTGAAAAAGATCGAGGCTCGCGAGGCCGCCGGCCAAGGTATAGCCGTCGAAGGTCAGCACCAAATCATCGGAGACGCCGTTCTCGTAGAGCGTATAGGCCGTTTCGAAAATCGGCAGACCGTCCGGGTCGCTGTCGGAATTGTAAAAGGATTCGCTGATACGCCAGGCGGCGAGACCGGTAAGCTGGTCAGATAGAGACGCGCGCCCGTCGCTTGGCGTCACCTCGGCCACCTTCCCGTCGCGCCCCGTGCCAGACTCCGAAGCCGGCGCGATCACCGCGGTACTCGTCAAGAGCTTCTCGACCTCCTCGTCGCCATCATAGAGCCGTGTCTCGACGATCCGCGCGCCGGCCTTCGCCTGCCCGATCAGCGCAATCGTATGCTGCATCGGAAACAGGGATTTTGGTACCTCGACGGTCCGGACCTTGGGGGCTGTCAGGGCGACCCGCGTCACGTCGCCTCGCGTCGACGCGGTGCCAATCACCGCATTTTCCGGACTGGCGTCGATGAAGGTCTTGGTCTCGAAGTCGAAACGCTCGCCGTCGGCGCTTTCGGTGGAGCGCGTCTGCTGATCGGTGACGATCAGTTCCTGCTCCTGCTGGAAGCGCGCGACGAAGCGATAGTCGAGGTCGTAGGTGTCGCAGGTCTTCCGGCGCATCTCGATCGCGATCCGGCCCTGCGCGTCGACCAGGTCGCTATCCCCCTCACGCATCGACAGGTCGTAGGAGGCCCGGTGCGGCACCAGTTCCTGCGCCGAGGCAACGGCGGAAAACACCCCAACGATACTGATCAAAAGCGGAAGGGTTGTCGCTCGCATGACGGGACGATCTTTCGCTGGATCGACGGATGGGCTACCGATCGATCGGAATTTCATAGCACCCTATTCCGTGGGCCGTGATGGGCGATAAACCCATCCGGCGCTCCTATCCCTGAAGACGAAGGAAGACAATATCATGGCCGATTCGATCGAGACCCGTCTGCGCGCCGCGAGTGTGACTCTGCCGGAGGCGGCGGCCCCCGCGGCAAACTACGTTCCCTTCGTCGTACACGGCCGGCTGCTGCAGACATCGGGCCAGCTTCCGATCGAGGATGGCAAGCTAGCCGTCGTCGGCAAGCTCGGCGCCGGCGTCTCGCTGGAAGAGGGTCAGGCGGCGGCGCGCCTGTGCGCGATCAACATTCTCGCGCAGGCCAATGCCGCGCTCGGCGGCGACTGGCGCCGGGTGAACCGCCTCCTCAAACTCACCGTGTTCGTGGCGAGCGACGCCAGCTTCACCGAACAGCACAAGGTCGCCAACGGCGCGTCGGATTTCCTGGTCGAGATCCTCGGCGACAAGGGCCGCCATTCGCGCTCGGCGGTTGGTGTCCCGGCGCTGCCCCTGGACGCAGCGGTCGAAATCGAAGCGCTTTTCGAGATCGATTGACATGATCGCCCGCTATAGCGGTCCGCTCGGCTGGCTGGTCGAGCGGCCGATCGCCCACCGGGGATTGCATGACGGCAATCAAGCCGTCGCCGAGAATTCAATTCCGGCGGCACAGGCGGCGATCGCGTCGGGCTGGGCGATCGAATGCGATGTCCAGCTCTCCGCTGACGGCACGCCTTATATTTTCCACGACGCCGCGCTCGACCGGCTCACCGGCCGCGAAGGCGCGTTTCGCGCGACCCGCGACGTTGCGATCCATGAACTCGACCTCGCCGTCACCGGGGTCAGCATTCCGACAGTCTCGGCGTTTCTCGAGATGGTCGATGGTCGCGTTCCCGTGATCATGGAGTTGAAAGGGCTCGATCCGGCTCGCGACGAAGGCTATTTCGATCGCCTCGGCCCGATCGTCGAAGCCTACGCCGGCCAGCTCGCGCTGATGTCGTTCGATTCGTGGCTCATCGGCCAAATGCTCGAAGCGCGCCCAAACCGCCCGATCGGCCTCACGGCCGAGGGAACCCGGCCCGAGGTTCTGGCGGCGCATCGGCAAATCTATGCGGGCGGCTGCGACTTCTGCTCCTACAACGTCCACCATCTGCCGAACGCCTTCGTCGATTGGGTTCGGCGCGAGCACTGCGCGCCGGTGATCTCCTGGACGGTCCGCACGGCTGAAGACGTTCGCCGCAGCCGCGATTATTGCGACCAGATGACCTTTGAGGGCTTTACACCTGAGTCCTGAAGGCTTGCGTCGCGCCACCGGCGACATAACTCTCCGCCATGATGGAAAAGCCGCAGGGCGCTCCAGTCGAGGGCGACGACATATTCACGATCAGGATCGTCGATACGATCGGCGCGGTCGCGGCCGAGCGATGGGACGAGTTGGCGGCAGTTGCGGTCGATTCGACTTCCGCCAACACACAAAAAACCACCATCAACCCTTTCGTTTCCCACGCCTTTCTTAGTTCACTGGAAGACAGCGGCAGCGTTAGCCAACCGGCTGGATGGCTGCCTCAGCATCTGGTTCTTGAAGGCCCAGGCGGGAAGCCCATCGCGGCCGCGCCCGCCTATCTGAAGTCGCATAGTCAAGGCGAGTATGTCTTCGATCACGGCTGGGCCGACGCGTTCCAGCGGGCCGGCGGTCGCTATTATCCGAAGCTGCAGATGGCGGTGCCTTTCACCCCCGCGAGCGGCCCACGTCTTCTGGTCGGAGGCGGCGCTGGTGCGGCAACCCGCCGCATGGCGCTTGCCGAGGGAGCCAAGAGCTACGCCGCCAGGACCGGCGTGTCGTCGGTTCATGCGACCTTCCTGCGGCCGGCCGATCGGGCTGCGTTTGAAGACGCGGACTGGCTGCACCGCACCGACCAACAGTTTCATTTTCACAATCGGGGCTATGACAGCTACGAAGCCTTTCTCGGCACCCTCGCCTCGCGCAAGCGCAAAGCCCTGCGCAAAGAGCGGGCACAGGCGCTCGTCAACGACATCTCGATCGAATGGCTGACCGGGCGCGACCTCACCGAGGCCGTATGGGACGCCTTTTACGAGTTCTACATGGACACCGGCAGCCGCAAATGGGGTCGTCCCTATCTCAATCGCGAATTCTTCAGCCTCGTCGGCGAGCGGATGGGCGCGCAGATCTTGCTGGTGATGGCCAAGCGCAACGGCCGCTACATCGCCGGCGGACTGAATTTCCTCGGCCCCGATACGATCTACGGCCGTAATTGGGGGTGCGTGGAAGACCACCCCTATCTGCATTTCGAGGTCTGCTACCATCAGGCGATCGACTATGCGGTCGCACATGGGCTGGCGGTCGTCGAGGCAGGTGCCCAAGGGGAGCACAAGCTGGCCCGCGGCTACGAGCCGGTGACAACGCATTCGGCCCATTGGATCGCCCATCCGGGCCTGCGCCGCGCGATCGATGACTATCTCGATCATGAACGCACCGAGGTCGCGCGTGTCGGCGAGATTCTGGGCGGCCATACGCCTTACAAGAAAGATGCGTCCTGATGCGCGGCGAGCGGCACAGTCGACAAAAGCCGCGCGGTGCCGCATCTGTGGAAGCGATCCCCGTGCGTCGGGGGAGCACAGAGGGGGAAGGATTTTCATGGACACCTATGACGCCGGCAACATCTTTGCGAAAATCCTTCGCGGCGAACTCCCGAGCCAGATTCTCTACGAGAACGAGGCGGCTATCGCGATCATGGATGTGATGCCGGAGTCGAAGGGGCATTGCCTGGTCATTCCGAAGACACCCTCACGCAATCTCCTCGATGCCACGGACGAGACCTTGGCGAAGGTCATGCCGGTTGTGGCGAAGCTCGCCCGCGCGGTGAAGAAAGCCTTCGAGGCCGATGGCGTGCGGATCACGCAGTTCAACGAGACGCCGGCGGGGCAGACCGTCTTTCACCTGCACTTCCATGTGGTGCCGATCTATGACGGGGTGCCGTTGAAACGTCATGCCGGCGGCATGCTCGACCAGGCTGTCCTCTCCGAGCAGGCCGACCGCATTCGCGCCGCCCTCGGCTGATTGTCCGCAACCTGGCCCGCAGATTGTGCTCAGGTCATGACGGCGCCGCCGATGAGAATCGCCTCGGCGATGAGAATGGCGACCAGCACCCGCCGGCCCGACAGCAGGTAAGCCGCGAAGCCCGCCGCAAGAGCTCCGACCCGGATGAGCGGGGCGATCGCGGCGAGCGAACCGGTGGGAAACAGTACCAGCTGCGCGATTACCGCCGCCACCAGCGATGTCGCGATCGTCCGTGCAAAGGCCGCGAAGGGCGAGTGCTCGTCGATGCGGCCGGCCGACAGAACGCCGAGATAGCGCCATATGTCGGTGGGCAGCCATCCCGCCAAAAGGATGAAGACGAAGGGCCACCAGGGCTCGGCGATCGCGGTGAAGCTCAAATCGCCCATCACGCGAGCCGCCGCCCTTCGATGATCCGGCCGGCCATATAGGCGACCGTCCCGCCGGCAATTCCGGCGACCAGGAGTTCGAAGCCGGGTATGAACCAATGGGCCGGCGGCAGAGCCGCCATTCCCGTGAACAGCGCAATACGGCCGGATGCTTCGCGAGCCGTTCCGAAGAGCGACGTCAGGAAATAGACCGGCGTCAGAAACGCCAGCGCGCCTGTCGCCAGGGCCGGCAATTGGCCCATCAAATTAAAAACAAGGGCGACGAGGACGGTGTTGATCGTCGTCAGGGTTACGGCGAAGGCGCCGAAGAACACGGTGCGTTTGTCGCGCGGCACGGTCTCGATCCGCTCCATTGCGAAGATCCAGCCGGTTATCGCGACGAAATGCGACAGGAAGAGTAGCGTCCCGGTTCGGGTCTTCGGTCCTTTGATCACCGGCATCAGCGCGACGACCATCGGCATCATCCGCAACGACGACAGTGCGACCGCCAAAGCGGTCGCCGGAAGCGAGGCACCGGCGGTGATGGCCCCGACCAGAACGATTTTCGCCGGCAACGCCCAGACCGTGGCGGTCATGAACGAGGCTTCAACCCAGGTCAGGCCGGCATCGCGGCAGAGTGCCGCGAAGCCGACAAAGGCGGTGGTGAGGATCAGCGCCGGCGGGCTGGTGATTCCCCTGATGCCCTGGAGGGCCCAGAACAGGGAGGAGCGATCTCGTGCGGCTGTCTCACCATGCATCGTTCAGGTCTCTGGAAGGATGTGCACGAAAAAGGGGTCGCCGATGGAGCGACCCCTTTTGGATTTGCGGATCAGGAGGATTTGCGTGGGACCTTCGGCACGGTGCCGGGGCGTTTGCCGGGGCGCGACGCCACCACCGTTGCAAGCTCGCCGTCGGCGTCGCCCCCGCCGGCCGCATCGTCGTCATCCTCGGACGGAGCGTCGTCGAAGTCCGGTCCGTCGGCCGCGACCTTCACCCGCTTCTTCGCCTTGGACGAACGCTTCGGTTTGGGCGGAACCACGTCGGCGATCGCCTCCAGCTTCAGCTGCTTTTCACCATCCTCCGCCTCGACGACGGTGACCTTGACCGTCCCACCATGCTTGAGCTTGCCGAACAGCACCTCATCCGCCAGCGGCTTCTTGATGTGCTCCTGAATGACCCGGCTGAGCGGACGCGCGCCCATATTCTCGTCATAGCCCTTGTTGGCCAACCAAGCGACGGCTTCCGGCGCCAGATCGAAGGTCACACCGCGCTCGGAGAGCTGAGCCTCAAGCTGCATGACGAACTTCTCGACCACCTGATGAATCACCGGGGTCGGCAGTGCGCCGAACGGTATGATGGCATCGAGCCGGTTGCGGAACTCGGGCGTGAACAAACGATTGATCGCCTCCTCGTCCGCTCCGGTCCGCCTCGAATGTCCGAAGCCGATGTTGGCCTTGGCCATCTCCGATGCCCCGGCATTGGTCGTCATGATCAGAATCACATTGCGGAAATCGATCTGCTTGCCGTTGTGATCGGTCAGCTTGCCGTGGTCCATCACCTGCAGAAGGATATTGAAGAGGTCCGGATGGGCCTTCTCGATTTCATCCAGAAGCAGCACGCAATGGGGATGCTGATCGACGCCATCGGTGAGCAGCCCGCCCTGGTCGAAGCCGACATATCCCGGAGGTGCGCCGATCAGCCGCGAGACCGTGTGGCGTTCCATGTATTCCGACATGTCGAAGCGCAGCAGTTCCACACCAAGCGCCGACGCCAGTTGGCGAGCGACCTCGGTCTTGCCGACGCCGGTCGGACCCGAGAACAAATAGGAGCCGATCGGCTTGTCCGGCTCGCGCAGTCCGGCCCGGGCCAGCTTGATCGCCGAGGCCAAACCGTCGATCGCCGCGTCCTGGCCGTAGACCACCCGTTTCAGCTGCGCATCGAGATGAGCCAGAACGACCTCGTCGTCCTTGGAGACGGCCTTCGGCGGGATGCGCGCCATGGTCGCGACAGTCGCCTCTATCTCCTTCACCCCGATCTGCTTCTTGCGCCGGGATTCGGGCAACAGCATCTGCGAAGCCCCGGTTTCATCGATCACGTCGATCGCCTTGTCCGGCAGCTTGCGGTCGTTGATATAGCGGGCTGACAATTCCACCGCCGACTTGATCGCATCATTGGTGAACTTCACCCGGTGGAAGTCCTCGAAATAGGGCTTCAATCCCTTGAGGATCGACACCGTATCGTCGATCGACGGCTCCTTGACGTCGATCTTCTGGAAGCGGCGGACCAGCGCCCGGTCCTTTTCGAAGAACTGGCGGTACTCCTTGTAGGTCGTCGAGCCGATGCAGCGGATCGCGCCCGAAGACAGCGCCGGCTTCAAGAGGTTCGACGCGTCCATCGCGCCGCCCGACGTCGCGCCGGCGCCGATGACCGTGTGAATCTCGTCGATGAACAGGATCGCGCCCGGATACTCCTCGAGTTCCTTGACCACCTGTTTCAGGCGCTCCTCGAAATCGCCCCGATAGCGGGTTCCGGCCAGCAGCGTTCCCATGTCGAGGGAAAAGATCGTCGCATCGGCGAGCACGTCCGGCACGTCGCCTTCGACCACTCGCTTCGCCAACCCCTCGGCGATCGCCGTCTTGCCGACGCCCGGATCGCCGACATACAGCGGATTATTCTTGGAGCGCCGACACAGCACCTGGATCGTGCGGTTGATTTCCTCGGCGCGGCCAATCAGCGGATCGATCTTACCCTTGCGCGCCTTCTCGTTGAGGTTCGAACAATAGGCCGTCAGCGCATCCTGCGGCGTCTTGCGCTTGCCTTCCTCGTCCTGGCCAACGGTCGACTGGTCCTCTTCCACGCCGCGGATGGGCCGGCTCTCGGTGACCCCGGGGCGCTTGGAAATCCCATGCGAGATGAAATTGACCGCATCGTAGCGGGTCATTTCCTGCTCCTGCAGGAAATAAGCGGCATGGCTCTCGCGCTCGGCGAAAATGGCGACGAGCACGTTCGCCCCGGTCACTTCTTCGCGACCCGAGGACTGCACATGGATGACCGCCCGCTGGATCACCCGATGGAACCCGGCGGTGGGCTTGGAGTCCTCGTCATGTCCGGTCACGAGATTGGCGAGTTCGGTGTCGATGTAAGTCGTCAGATTCCTACGCAGGACATCAAGGTCGACGCTGCAGCCCTGCATCACCGCAGCCGCATCCTTGTCTTCCAGGAGCGCCAGCAGCAGATGCTCCAGGGTCGCGAATTCCTGTCGCCGCTCGTTGGCAAGTGTCAGCGCCTGATGCAGCGATTTCTCTAGGCTCTGCGAAAATGTCGGCAAGCTTCACCTCAGTTCTTTTCCATCACGCATTGCAGCGGATGTTGATGTTGGCGGGCGAAATCCATGACCTGCGTGACCTTCGTCTCCGCTACCTCGTAGGTAAAGACCCCACATTCGCCAACACCGTGGTTGTGCACATGCAGCATGACCCTGGTGGCTGCCTCGCGATCCTTCTGAAAGAACCGCTCCAGAACGTGAATGACAAACTCCATCGGAGTGTAATCGTCGTTCAGAAGCAGCACCCTGTAAAGGCTCGGCTTCCTGGTTTTCGGCTTTGTCCGCGTGATGACGGACGTTCCGCGCTCCGTATCTTCCTTATCCTCCCGGCCGGCCTGAGCCTTGGCGGCCAAACCACCGCCGCGGGTCGGAAATGCGTCTTCGCTCAAATCAGCCACCATCGTCATCGCATCGTATGTATGTGCCGAAGCCGGGATTTTAAGACGGCTCGCGTTCGCGGCAAAGCATCATTGCGAGTTCATGTCGACCGCCGGCGATCGGCGCGACCGGGATAACGCAAAAAAGGCCCGGCGAACCGCCGGACCTTTTCGACTTATTAGGTGGGGCTGGAGCCGTCCTTGCGGGCGGCTCACATGCGCGAGATCAGGCGGCGGCCTTCTTTTCTACCGACTGAGCCGCCTGCTTGGCGGTGCGGCTGCCCGTATCCGCGGCGGTCAGCGCCGTCTGCTCGAAAGGCTTGTAGGCCTGCTTGGCAAGGTCGGCATAGATCTCGCCCATCCGCGTCGCCTGGGAGACCCAGCTCTGATAGGCGGTCTTGGCGTAATCGGTCTGCAGCTCGATGCCCTTGTCCAGGGTCTTGGTCTTGAACAGCTTCTCCAGCATCTCCGCCTGTTGTTCGTAGGCGCGCTTGGTGAAATCCGACGTTTCCGCCGCGATCTGCTGGAAACCCTTCGTCACGACGGACGCCGACTTGACCGCGTTGTCCATGGCTTCCTGAGTGATTTTGCTGGCGTCTTCGTAAACGTTCATCGTGCGAATCCCTGAGATTGGTGGTTCGGCGGGGCAGTTGCGCATGATCGCGATCCGCGCCCGATGGCAGTCACAATATATTGCGATGCACAATAAAAATCAAGAGTACGCTGCAGTGCGAAATTCGCTTCGCACCATCGGGTAGTGCAGTCTCTCGAATCGGTCGATTGCGACGCAGCGATCGAACAATTCGACAACCATAAACCGATTGGTAAGTCGGCCGGATTACGCTCGTGGACAATAAGCCGACGTTGTGTGGGTGGAATGGCGACCAGCCTTCAGGGCCTGTTCCTTTCCGCTGCCCCACGCCGTCACGTGTTGCCCGAGTGAGAGAGTTGCCGCGTGCGTAACCAATTCGACGGACTCAAGACCGCTGCCAGAAAACTGACCAGGATGTTCGTGCTCGCCGCTATGGGGGCGGGTCTTTCGCTGACCCATGCCGCCGGTGCCGACGCCAATCCGAAATATGCCGGCTTTGTCATCGACGCCAACAATGGTCAGGTGCTGTATTCGGAGAATGCCGACGCGCCGCGTTATCCCGCGTCGCTGACCAAGATGATGACCCTGTACATGACCTTCGATGCCTTGAAGAACGGGCGGGCTTCGCTTGGGAGCCAGATGCCCGTCTCGGCCTATGCGGCCGGCCGGCCGCCCTCGAAGCTCGGATTGAAGTCCGGGTCCACTTTAACGGTCGAGGAAGGTATCTACGCGCTCGTCACCAAGTCCGCCAACGACGCCGCCGTCGTCCTGGCGGAATTTCTTGCCGGTTCGGAATCGTCCTTCGCGGAGCAGATGACGGCGAAGGCGCGCAGGATTGGCATGCGGGCGACGACCTTTCGCAATGCCAACGGCCTGCCGGACAACGCGCAGCGAACCACGGCCCGGGATATGGCGACGCTCGGCATCGCGCTCAGGGAGCATTTCCCGGAATATTACAAATATTTCAGCACGCGCTCCTACAGCTTTCGCGGACGCCGGCTGGGCAACCACAATCGCGTCCTGGGACGCTTCCAGGGGACCGACGGCATCAAGACCGGCTATATCAACGCCTCCGGTTTCAACCTCGTCAGTTCGGTGGCACGTGACGGCAAGAGCCTCGTCGCAGTCGTGATGGGAGGGCGTTCAGGGCGATCCCGCGACGACCACATGGTCGAACTCCTGAATCGCTATTTCCCCAAGGCCAGCACGCGAGACACCGGCCCGCTGGTTGCGTCGCGCGCGGTGGGGGCAGTTGCGAACGTCGTCGTGGCCGAATTACCCAAGCGCGGTCCCGTTCCCGATTCCCGGCCAGTCATTCCGGCGTCGATCGATGAGCGCATCGCGCTTGCCTACGGTTCGGAGCCGGCGGCCGCCATCGCCCGCCTGCCGGAACCGCGGAGCCGCCCTCTCCTCGGCCGAGACGCTCTGCGGGCCGCCCTCGTCCAGGAGCGTCCGGTGAGGCGGACTCCGTTCCCCGGATCCAGTCGCAGCATTCCGGCAGCTTTCGGTATTCCGCTTCCGCCGTCAGCCATTCCCGGTGGCAAGGATCTCGACCCGAGGACGACCGGTTCGGTCACGGCGAGCACCGCGCCCGCATCGACGCCAGCCTCGGCCTGGGTGGTGCAGATCGCCGCGACCCCCGGTGCCGACCAGGCTATGGCGATGCTCGGCGAAGCCAAGAATAAGGTGGGCGGGCCGCTATCATCGGCGGTGCCATTCACCGAGACTGTCAAAAGCGGTTCCCAGACGCTCCATCGCGCGCGCTTTGCGGGTTTTGCCACCAAGGATCAGGCTCGGAGCGCCTGCGCGGCGCTCAAACGTAATGCCTATAATTGCTACGCGGTCGCGAACTGACTCGAACGGGATGGCGGGCACCGCCACCGGCCGCAATCCCACGATTTCCCTGTGTTGTGTATAAAGGGTTCCGTCATGTCGATCGAGCTAAGCAGACTCGGGCTTGTCCCGCCAGAACATCAGCCAGGCTGCTCTCCCTCGACAGGGTTGCATCCATTGCAGCAGGCGGCGATGCGTCTTTCCGACGTCCGCGAGGGGCGCTCCCGCCTGAAGGCAAAGGATCTCGTCGGCCTGCTACTGTCGCACGGCGCCCGGGCCTGGCGGGCGTCGCAGCCGGTCTGTTACAGCCGGATCAAGACAGCGGGCCCTTGCGGAGCGCCGGCGGTCAGGCTTCGCTTCCGCTAATCGCACGCCGCTCGCAGCGATGGGCGGCCAGCGAAAATTACAGAAGTCCCAGCTCCATCAGTTCCCGGCGAAGATCCGGCGGAAACTGCTCCTCTCCCGATGCGGCATCGGGGATGTCGGCCGGCGCGTCCTCCGCCTTGAAATAACGCCATCCCTGAAAAGCGCGTCGGGGCTGCCAGACGGTGCGCACGAGAACCGGTTGCAGCACAATGTGGCACCGCTTGATTCCCTCCCCGTCGGTAAACGGCCGGATGGCGATAATTGGCTGGCGTACCTGGACCTGGCCCTTAATCACCCAATAGAGCGAGCCGCCATCGATGATGTCGTCGACTCGCGTCGGGGTCATGCGTGTGGTGTGCGTATACTCGGCTGACAGGCCGCCGCGGCGCGCCCTGGCGAGGCGATTTTCCACATGCGTTTCCAGCTCGTCGATGCTTTCGACGCCGACGCACAGTTTGATCAAATGCAGAGCCATACCGACGCTTGTCGGGGCAATCCCCGTCTTGCGTCAAGGCTGCCGAACGGTAAATCGCATTCGGCGTGGACGAGGTTTGCGGCCGAGGCGCGCACGAGAAGTCACCGTCCCCGAAAAAGGCGGCAACAGGCGGGCTCCGTCGTCTGACCGCCCCGTTACCGATGCGAATAAAACGGCCCTGCGATGACATCACAGGGCCGGGTCTCTCGGACATTCGAATGAGGTGTCTTGCCGGTTCGCTCCGGCCGCGCCGTCAGTTGGCCGCGATCGCGATCGTCTCGGGCACGCTGAAGAGGAAACCGAGAAGCAGTAATGCCGAGAAGATCGAAACCGTCCAGACGGTTACGCCCCAGCACGACTTGCGCACGCTGTCATCCATTTGAAACACAATCCTGATTCATGAAGCTGGCGAACCGCTTACGACCCCCCGTCCGGCGATCCGCAGTGGTTAAATATCGGTTAACCTCCGTGTTCACAAGATGCCGTCCCCGAAAATTTTCGGATGGTGAATTTACACCCGCCAGCCTTGTCCCGGCCTTGACGGAACGCTTGCCCGGGTGCCTTTCGCTAGCGGCGCTAGGCACTATGCTCGTACGATACGGCGCGCAGGCATGAATGGAACGAGAAGAGGCGTGGCCGATGGTCATCGACACAATCGATCTGGCGGCGCTGGTGATTTTCCTCCTCGTGTGGATCGGCTATAGCTGGTTCACGGAACGAGGACCGTTCGCGGAGCGAGGCCTGTCGAGCGCCATTAACCAGCAGCGGGAACGCTGGATGCGGGTCATGTTCCTGCGCGATCTGCGTATGATCGACACCGCGATCATGGCTGGACTGCAGCAGGGTACGGCATTTTTCGCTTCGGCCTGCATCTTTGCCATCGGCGGGACCTTCGCCATGCTGGGTTCGGCCGAGCGTATCGCGGTCATCGCCTCGGATCTGCCATTCTACGGTCGGCTCGACCGGGCGTTGGTCGAGTTCAAGCTGCTTGGGCTGGTGATGATATTCGCCTACGCGTTCTTCAAGTTCGGCTGGGCGTATCGCCTGTTCAATTATTGCTCGATCCTGATCGGCGCGATTCCGATGCATGCCGATGCAGAGGCGAACCCCGCCGAAGCCGAACGAGCCGTCGTGCGTGCGGCGCGGCTCAACCAGCAAGCCGGCCTGAATTTCAATTCCGGGCTGCGGGCGATCTTCTTCGCCCTGGCCTATCTCGGCTGGTTTCTCGGCCCATATGCGCTGTTTCTCACGACCTTCCTGGTCCTCATGATCTTGGCCAACCGCCAGTTCTATTCCCCGGCCCGAAAGGCGTTCATCGATTGACCGACGATCCGAAACAGTTTCCGCAACCCGACCAACTCACCATCACAGAGGCGATCGAAACGGCGGTCGCGGCGCGCGAAGATGGCAAGACCGTCTGCCCCTCCGAGGTGGCGCGAGCCCTCGCCGGATCCGACGAGAAAAACTGGCGGCGCCTGATGAAGCCGATTCGGGCCGAAGCTGTCAGGTTGGCCGATGCGGGCCGGCTTGATATCCGCCGCAAGGGCAAGACCGTCGACCCGCATGATTTTCGGGGCGTTTATCGTCTGGCCGCACCCCGCTCGGCCGAAGCTTGATTCCCCGAGGAATTCGCGTGATCGTCCGCCTTCGGCTTAGGTCCTGGGGCCAGGTATGAACGCATCGGTGCGCCCCGCCAGGCGATAAGCCAGCAGCCCAAGATACTCGCGTATCGCGAAATGCACCTTCTCCAGATTTCGGGTCGTGGCGCTCGACGGGCGCCACAGCGCGGTGCCCGATGGCGTACGATAGTCCACCGGATAGGGCAGCACCGGGAACTGCGCGACCCGGAACGTTCCGACGGCACGCGGCATATGGTAGGCTGACGTCACAAGCAACCAGGTCTCGTCCGGCTTCGGCTGTGCGAGTTGTCTGGCGTACAGCGCGTTTTCAAACGTATCGCGCGCCCGACTGTCGAGCACCAGCCGCTCCGGCGCGAGGCCGAGCGAAAGAAAGAACTCGCTGGCCGCTTCCGTTTCCGGGATATCGTCCTCGAACACGGCGGCGACGCCGCCGCTGAACAGCACTTTCGCGTCCGGGTATCGCCGCGCCAACGCCAGCGCTGCCGTCACCCTGTCGGCGGCCTCATTGAGCTCCGGCACGCCCCGGGTTCGGGCCACACGCGTGTCGAACGCTCCGCCGAGGACGATGATCCCGGCAACCTCGGCGGGAAGCTCCGGGCGCGGAAAACGGTTCTCCAGGTACGCCGTCATCACCAAGCCCGCCGGCGTCAGGCTGCTGACCGCCAGCGCGATGGCCGCGAGTGAATACAGCGTCACGGCGGTTCGCCGGTAGCGCAGCCGCCCGGCAAGCAAGCCGAGCGCTCCAAGGAGCAGGATGGCCACCAGCGGCTGCAGGAGAAACCAGCCGAGCTTGGCAAGATAGAAGAACAGGGCCGGCCTCCTGGCATGGATGGTAGTGAGGCACCCTCATATCAGAAGCCGACGACCCGTGTATCCTCGCCAGCCTCAGTCAAACCATCACGATTCCGCGTCGCCGGTGCCCGCATCGCCGGACTTCTCCACGGTGACCGGCGTGCGCATGATGATCTCGCGGTGCGGGAACGGGATAGCGATATCGTTTGCCTTGAACGCATCCCAGAGCGCCAAAAACACTTCGCCCTTGACGTTGGTGAGTCCAGCCTGTGGATCGCGGATCCAGAAGCGCACGACGAAATCGATGGAGGAGTCGCCGAAGCCGGTCATCCAGCAGACGACACCCTTGTGATTGACGACCCGTTCGAGCGCGGCGGTCGCTTCTTTGGAAATGCGTATCACCTCGTGCGGATCGGAATCATAGGAAACGCCGAATTCGACGTCGATACGCACCAAGTTGTTGGAGAAGGACCAGTTGATCACCTGGTTGGTGATGAAGTCCTCGTTCGGGATCAGATATTCGCGCCCGTCGCGGGTCACCACGGAGACGAAACGCGCGCGCAGTTCCCGGATCCAACCGAAGGTATCGCCAAGCGAGATCGTGTCCCCCGGTTTGATCGACCGGTCGGTCAGGATGATGATGCCCGAGATGAAGTTCGAGACCACCTTCTGCAGACCGAAGCCGAGACCGACACCGATTGCGCCGGAGAAAATCGTCAGCGCCGTCAAATCGACGCCGGCCGAGGCGAGCGCGACTGCCAGCGCCAGAAGGATCAGGCCGATCTTCAGGAACTTGCCGATCAGCACCCTTAGAGTGGGCGTCAGTTCCTCGCTGCGTTGAACCCGGGTATCCAGAAAGTTTCCCGCGGTCGATGCCAGCCAGAGCGTGACGGCAAGGACCACTATGGTCTTGATGACGAGCAGCGCCGAGATGCGTGATTGCCCGACGGTCAGGGCGGTCTGGTCCAGCACTTCGGCGACCGGGCCGATGAGATCGAGAATGGAAAGCGCCGCCAAGCCCCAGGCGACGAAGGTGATCACGCGCGACAGTAGGCGGTTGCGGACGATTCGTGAGGCGACCGCGATGACGAGATAGGCGAGCGCAAGGTCGAAGACGATCGCGACGATCTGGGAGCGTGGCCCGCCCGCGGCCGCATCGATGAGCTTGGCGCCCCACAGGAGCAAGACGAAGAACACCAGGCCCATCCGCCGGCGAATGGCGGCAACGATACGCAGGAACCTTGGCGCGCCTTTGATCTTGCGGACCTGAAGTTCGATCGGCACACGCGACAGGCGATCGAGCAGCCAGGCGAAGGCGAGACAGGCAGTGACGATCGCAATCTGCAAAAGTGACGACGGCTGGTAGAAGAAGCCGAAAAGATCCTGGCTCCACTCCACGACATCCGCGCCAATCCGCTGCAGCGCCCGTTCGTCCATCAGGCGCGGTCCCAGTTCGGGGCAAAGGAGGGATCGATCAGCCTCTCCCGGCGACGCGTCAGCGCCGTTATCTCCTGCCGCTCGACGTCGGTCAGAGCGAAATCGAAGATGTCGATGTTCTCTTTCAGCCGATCTGGTTGGGAGGTCCGCGGAATAGCCCCGACACCATCCTGTTCAATCTCCCACCGCAGGACGATCTGTGCGGGAGTCTTGCCGTGGCGCCGGGCGGCGTCGCGAATGACCGAGTTCTCCAGAAGCACGCCACCCTTTCCGATGGGCGAATAGGCCACCATCGCCATGTCATGGCGCCGACACGCCGTCAGAACATCGTCCTGGCTCAGGAAGGGATGGTATTCGACTTGGTTGCAGACGAGCGGTGCCGCCGACATAGCGGCTGCCTCATCGAGCATGGCACTGGGAAAGTTGGCGACGCCGATATGTCTGGTCAGTTCCTCGCCGATCGTCGCGTTCAACGCGTCGATCGATTCTTCCAGCGCGATTTCGTGGTTCGGCCAATGGATCAGCAACAGGTCGACTGGGCCGATATTCAATGCCTCGAAGGCCTTTCGCGCGGTGGGCACAAGGTCGGCCTCACCAATGTCGGTCCACCAGATCTTGGTTGTGACGAACAGCTCTTCGCGATCAATGCTGCTTCGGCGAATTCCCTCGCCGACTTCCTTCTCGTTACCGTACATGCGGGCCGTGTCGAGATGGCGATAGCCGGCATCGATTGCCTTCGCCACCATATCGACGCAAGTCTCGCCTTCGAGTGTATAGGTTCCGAAACCGATCGCGGGGATGCGCGCGGCGTTCGCCTCGATGATCTTCATGAATTGCCTTCCCAGGGTAAAGGGCCGAATCGATCCAGCGGCCTCCATCATCAAAATAGGCGGCCCGCAAGGGTGTCCAGCGTCAAGGAAGTCGCGTGTCCCAATCCGTCAACCCGACCAGCCGAGGTCGCATCGAGTTCATCGACATGGCGCGCGCCGTCGCGCTGTTCGCGATGGCGATCTACCACTTCGCCTGGGATCTGGAGTTCTTCAACTATGTCGAGCGCGGGCTGACCGGTTCAGGCGGTTGGAAAATCTTCGCGCGCACCATCGCCTCGAGCTTCCTGTTCCTCGTCGGTGTCAGCCTGGTGCTTGCTCATGGGCGAGCGATCCGCTGGCGCCCCTTCCTGATCCGCCTCGCGCAGGTGGTCGCCGGCGCTGTGGCAATCACGGTCGTGACGTTTTTCGTCACGCCGAACAGCTTCGTATTCTTCGGCATCCTGCAATTGATCGCGGTCGCCAGCCTGCTCGGGTTGCTGTTTATTCGTTTGCCCTGGCTCGTGACCGCATTCGCCGCCATCGCGACGGTCGCCCTGCCCTTCGTGATCTCGCACCCCGTCTTCGATCCGAAATGGTTCGCCTGGATCGGTTTCTACCAGATTCCCCCGTTTTCCAACGATTTCATTCCGATCTTCCCGTTCTTCGGAGCGGTCCTGGCAGGCATCGCGGCGGCGCGCTTCGCCCTCGCCCACAGCGTCTTCGACCGGATGCGCAGCTGGAACCCGGCGCTCCGCCCGATGTGGCGGCTGGGCGTCCTCGGCCGCCATGCCCTGCTGTTCTACCTGCTGCACCAGCCGATCTTGTTCGGCATGGTCTTCGTTTTCTCCCTGGCCGCACCGGCGGACACGCAAGCCGTCTTCCGCACCGATTGCCAGCGGGCCTGTCTGGCCGAACGCGACGGGGAATTCTGCGAGCGCTATTGTGGTTGCGCGGAAAGGGAGTTGCGCGCGCAGGGGCTTTTCGACGCGCTGATGGGAGGTGGCCCGGACGAAACCCAGATGACACGCATCCGGGAGATCACCAATCAGTGCTCCTTCGAACAAACCAAGTAGCGGAGCTGGCCGGTATACGCAGCCTCAGCCCGCGCGGGCGCCCTGGCCCACGCTGAGTTCGGCCATGCGGGTGAGGCAGGCCTCCTCGGCGGCGTCGAGTTCGCGCAGCAACTCCTCGATGTCGCGACGCTTCTGTTCGAGCTCACGCCGCTTGTCGCCGACGCGCCGAATGATCGCCCGCAATTGCGCGGCCTCGCCGGGCGGGCTCTTGTACATGTTCATGATTTCGCGGATGTCCGCGATCGAAAAACCAAGCCGCTTGCCGCGCAGGATGTTCTTGAGCAGCTGCCGGTCGGAGTGCCGGAACAACCGCGTCCGGCCGCGTCGGATGGGCGAGATCAGACCTTCATCCTCGTAGAACCGGATCGTGCGGGTCGAGATGTCGAACTCCCGCGTCAGCTCCGTGATCGTGTAATATTCGCGCATATGCGATCCGGTTCCCGCCTCGTATGACCCGCGTTGCATGAATATAGATTTACGTCAAAGTCAATTGCAATGCTCAACGAATGGCTCGGCCGCGTCAGCGACGTCCTCACTCGACGCCGAACCACCAGGCCGCGAGCCCGAGAAACGCGAAGAAGCCAACAACGTCGGTCACCGTCGTTACGAATGTCCCGGACGCGATGGCGGGGTCGGCGCCGAGCCGGTCGAGCACCAGCGGGATCAGGATTCCCGCGAGCGCGGCGGCCAGCATATTGATGACCATGGCGATCGCGATCACCGTGCCAAGTCCGCGACTGTCGAACCAGATGGCCGCCACGACGCCGATGATCGCCGCGAAGATCAAACCGTTGAGCAGCCCGACCAGAGTTTCTCGTCGAATGACTCGCCCGGCGTTGTGAAAGTCGATATCGCGCGCGGCCAAGGCCCGAACGGTGACGGTCATGGTCTGGGTACCGGCGTTGCCGCCCATCGAGGCGACGATCGGCATCAATACGGCAAGTGCCACCATCTGCTCGATCGTCGCGTCGAAGAGCCCGATGACGAGAGAGGCGAGGATCGCCGTCGCGAGGTTGATGAGCAGCCAGGAAAAGCGTGACCGCGCGGCGGTCAGCACCGTATCGGAGATTTCCTCGTCGCCGACGCCGCCGAGGCGCTTGATGTCCTCCTCGGCCTCTTGCTGCATGATATCGATCACATCGTCGATGGCGAGAACACCGACCAACCGTTCGTTCGAATCCACCACGGCGGCTGAGGGAAGATCGTATTGCTCGATGACCTGCGCCGCTTCTTCCTGATCCATCTCGGCCGGAATCGCGTGGCGCGTCTCGTGCATGATGTCTTCGATCTTCTCCGGCCGCTTGGCGCGCAGGATGCGGTCGAGGTCGACGGCGCCCTGCAGCTTGAAGCTCGGATCGATGACGAAGATCTGGGCGAAGGATTCGGGTAGATCCTCCTCCTCGCGCATGTAGTCGATGGTCTGGCCGACGGTCCAGAAGGGCGGCACCGCGACAAACTCGGTCTGCATGCGCCGACCGGCCGATTCCTCTGGATATTCGAGCGAACGCCGCAGCCGAATCCGTTCGCGAAACGGCAGGCGCTCCAGGATCTCCTTGCGATCCTCCTCCTCGAGGTCCTCCAGAATGTAGACGGCGTCGTCGGATTCCAGTTCGCGGACCGCCGCGGCGATCTGCTCGTTCGGCATCGCATCGACGATCGACAGGCGGATTGCTTCGTCGACCTCGGTGAGCGCCGTATAATCGAACGCGTCGCCCAGGAGCCGGACGAGCGCCTGGCGGTTGTCCTTATCAAGCGCTTCGAGAACATCGCCGAGCTCGGACTCGTGAAGCGGGCTGATTTCCCCCCGCAGCATCTCGGAATCGCCCGCCGCGATCGCTGTCTCGACGCGCTCGCGAAACTCGCGGGCAACGAAGCCGTCCTCATCGTATAATTCCGACCGGACCTCCGCTTCGGGTACATGTTCGTCGAGCCGCGTATCAGCCATGCACACTCCCTCTGCAGCGGAAAAATTTGCATCCGCCGAAAAGCGGGACCGTCACCCGAGCGTTTAGATCAAATCCGGTCCCTTCGGAAGCGGCAGTCGTCCAGCGCTTGGCGACTCTCATCATCTGCGAAGAAATTCCGGCGAGTAAACCTTTGACGTAGGCAGATCACGCGATCGAGGCTCGCAATTCCCAGGACGAGGCACGGCCTCAGTTCGTCGTAACCGGCCGCGAACGCATGCGCTGAACCGTCTCCCGCTCGGCCCGCTTGCATCGCATCGGTGGCAGACCGCGATCCATGAGCTCCATGTCCTCGATCACCATATCACCCATCTTCTTGAAAGCCGCATCCAAGGCCCCGGCACGGTGCGCCGAACGCAGAAAGCCTGACAGGCCGCGCACGGGATGATCCCGCGGCAACGGCTCTTCCGGGAATACGTCGCTCGCGGCCACGATGTGACCGCTGCTGACAGCATCCATCAACGCCGGGAAATCGACGACGTCGGCGCGGCTGAGCAGGATGAAGGCAGCGCCGGGGCGCATCTTCGCGAAGCTATCGCGATCGATTAAGCCGCGATTTTCGCTTGTCACCGAGGCCACCACGAAAATGAAATCGCTTTCAGCGAGAACTGCGTCGAGGCCCGCCGGTTCGGTGCCCGCCTCCAACAGCATGGAGGGCGGCAGCCAGGGGTCGAAGACCCGCACACGCGGGCGGAAGCCGGTAAGCAGCCGGTTGAGCGCTCGACCGAGATCGCCGAAGCCGATGATCCCGATATCGGCCCCGGACAGGAGCCCCGCCGTCCGATTGCCCTCGCCACCCCAGAGTTCGCGGCCTTGGCGGAACGCGAGGTCGGCATCGACGATGCCGCGCGCAAGATTGAGCGCCATGGCAAGGCCGAGTTCGGCCACCGGTCCCGCGAATACCGACCCGGTCGTCACGACGTGAATGCCGCGCCCGAACAGCATATCGTAAGGCATATTGTCGAGGAGGTTGCTCTCGACGTTGAAGATACAGCGCAGGGAGGGCATCCGCTCTATCGCTTCGCGTGTTAGCGGCGGCTGGCCAATGATGTAGCGCGCCTGTGCCAGGATATCGGGCGCAAGCGATCCAACACCGGCGGGGTCCGCGTCGTGGATGTCGTAGCGCCGATGCAGTTCCAGCCGCGCCTCCGGCGAGAAGATCAGGTCCAGTGACCTTGGCTCGGGCGCGCTGATGACAAGAGGAAGGCCGGGCTTCGGCATGGACTGCGCTCCGACGCGGTTGAAGGTGGCGGCTGCGAACCGCCTTCGGATTGCACGACTCACACCACGGATGACGACAGCCCCGCAAGACGAAAGCCGCGACACCATACCGGCATATGCGACCGAAGCGCGATCGGGAGGAGCGGCCGGCGTAAAGCTGGCGCGATCCGCGCTACTGCGGCCGTGGTGAAGGAACAACGCGGTCGCTTCGCAAGGATCGTCTTGCCTCGCCCGCCCGGCGGCCATAGGTTCGCTCGAACCCTGTCCCACGCGCTTTTCGAGTCCTTCGCCTCATGTCCCGATACAATTCCGTTCTCGATGCCATCGGCAACACGCCGCTGATCCGGCTCCACAAGGCATCCGAGACGACCGGATGCGAAATCTACGGCAAGGCGGAATTCCTGAACCCCGGACAGTCGGTCAAGGACCGCGCCGGCCTGTTCATCGTCCGCGACGCCGAGGAAAAAGGCCTGTTGAAGCCCGGCGGCATCATTGTCGAGGGCACGGCGGGCAACACCGGCATCGGCCTTTCGCTGGTTGCCGACGCGCTCGGATATCGCACCGTGATCGTCATTCCCGAGACCCAGAGCGAGGAAAAGAAGGACGCGCTGCGCCTGATGGGCGCCGAGCTGATCGAAGTGCCGGCGGTTCCCTATAAGAATCCGAACAACTACGTAAAACTGTCGGGGCGCCTCGCCGCGCAGCTGGCGAAAACTCATCCGGCCGGCGCGATCTGGGCGAACCAGTTCGACAATGTCGCCAACCGTGAAGGCCATGTGGTGACCACCGCCGAGGAGATCTGGCACCAGACGGCCGGCGAGGTCGATGGCTTCGTCTGTGCGGTCGGCACCGGCGGCACACTGGCCGGTGTTGCCAAGGGCCTCAAGCGCCGCTCGGGGCAGATCAAGACCGCCATCGCCGATCCGATGGGCGCCGCGCTCTACAACTGGTACGCCCATGGCGAGTTGAAGTCGGAAGGCTCCTCGATCACCGAGGGTATCGGCCAGGGCCGGGTCACCGCAAATCTGGAAGGCTACACGCCGGATTTCGCCTTTCAGGTCCCCGACGACGAGGCGCTGAGGATCGTCTTCGACCTCGTGATGCAGGAAGGATTGTGCCTTGGCGGCTCATCCGGCATCAATATCGCCGGCGCCATCCGGATGGCCAAAGAAATGGGTCCCGGCCACACCATCGTGACCATCCTGTGTGACTACGGTAATCGCTATCAGTCGAAGATGTTCAACCCGGATTTCCTGCGCTCCAAGGACCTTCCGGTGCCCGAATGGATCGAGAACAAGCCCGCGTTCGATGTCCCGTTCGAGACAGTCGGGTGACCGTGTTGGGAGGACCGGGCGGTGCCGCCGCGCCCGCGGCGACCGAGCGCGTCTATCAGGACGACGCCTATCTTTCGACCTTGGAAGCGCCTCTGACGCGCATCGAGGGAGAGCGTGGCCTGGTCTTCGAGCGCACCAATTTCTTCGCTGCTGGTGGCGGCCAGCCGGGTGACAGCGGCTTCGTGGAGACCGCGGACGGGCGTCAGATCAAGATCGTCGACACGGTTTATGCGCCTGACAAGGCAACGGTTGTGATGCTCGCCGAGGAAGGTTCCGCCCTCCCCGCCGCCGGCGAGACCTTGGTGCTGCATGTCGACTGGAAGCGGCGCTACAAACTGATGCGGATGCACACCGCCTGCCACCTTCTCACCGTCGTCTGCCCGTTCCCGATCACCGGCGCCGCCGTCGGCGAGGAGGAGAGCCGCATCGACTTCGACATCCCCGACGCCTCCGCAGACAAGGCCGGCGTGACCGCGCAGCTGATGGACCTCGTTGCGGCAAACCATTCGGTCTTCACCCGCTGGATCACCGAGGCTGAACTCGATGCCAATCCGGGGCTGGTCAAATCCGCCAACGTCAAGCCACCGCGCGGTTCGGGGCGAATCCGATTGGTGTGCATCGGCGAAAACGGCTCGGTGGATACCCAGCCCTGCGGCGGCACTCATGTGCAGGAAACCGGCGAGGTCGGCGACATCCACATCGGCAAGATCGAAAAGAAGGGCAAGTCGAACCGCCGCTTTCGCATCCGTTTCGGTCCCTTGCCCGGCTGACCCTCCCGCCAGGCCCGCGGGCTTGTCGCTGCGCGCGCCGCTGGACTATTCTAATTGGCCGCCCGCCTTATCGTCGCGGCGCGCCCTTTCCGAGGCCTCCCATGAGCCAGAACCCGTTTCTCATCGCCCCGGCCGACCTTGCCGAGCATCTCGGCCGGCCGGGCCTGTCGATTGTCGACGCCTCCTGGTACCTGCCGGCGCAGAACCGTCTCGGCCGGCCCGAGTTCGACGCCGCGCACATTCCCGGCGCCGTCTTCTTCGACCAAGACGAAATCGTTGATCCGGCCTCAGACCTGCCCCACACGCTGCCCTCGCCGGACGCCTTCGCCGCGGCTGTAGGTGATCTCGGCGTTTCGGAGACCGATACGATCGTCGTCTATGACGGCGTCGGCCTGTTCACCGCACCGCGCGTCTGGTGGCTGCTGCGCACCTTCGGGGCGAAAGACGTGCGCGTGCTCGACGGCGGCTTTCCGGCCTGGCAAGAGGCGGGGCTGCCGGTCGAGACCGGAGCCGCCTCACCCGAAGCCGTCTACTTCGCCGCATCCTTCGATCGCAGCGCCGTCGCCTCGCTCGACGAGGTCAAGGCCGCGGTGATGAACGGACGCCTGCAGATCGCCGATGCCCGCCCCGCCGCCCGTTTCACCGGTGAAGCGCCTGAACCGCGCGCCGGGGTGCGCGCCGGTCACATGCCAGGCGCTTTCAACCTGCCGTTCATGGCGCTCTCCGAAAATGGCCGGCTGAAATCGGAAGCGGCGTTGCGGGCCATCTTCGCCGAGGCCGGGCTCGATCCCGCGGCGCCGGTGGTCACCAGCTGCGGCTCGGGCGTGACCGCCGCCGTCCTCAACCTTGCGCTGGAATCGCTCGGCAACCGCCAGTGCGTCCTTTACGACGGCTCATGGACCGAGTGGGGCTCGGCCGCCGATACGCCGGTCGAAACCGGGCGCTGATACGATGCGCCTTCTGACGACACAGGTGATTAGCCTGGAAATGCGCGAGCCTCCGCAAACCGAGGTGCCGCCGCCGCCCTGCGACAAACCGCTCGCCGTGACGCGCGTTCACGACATCCGGCTCGACAGCTACCGGATGCTTTACCGAGCGCTCGGCGATGCCCATCACTGGACCTCGCGGCTGCTGCCCGACGACCAGTTGAGCCGGGAAATTCACAATGAGACGACACGTATCTTCGTGCTCTTATGCGACGAGATTGTCGCCGGCTGGTTCGAGATCGAGATGCGCCCTGCCCTCCGCGAAGCGCGGATCGTGCATTTCGGTATCCTGCCGGCGTTTCGCGGCCGTGGCTTCGCCGACTACCTGTTAAGCAAGGCGATCACGGTCGGGTTCGCCGAGGGGGCCGGTCGTCTGACGCTGGAAACCAACACGCTCGACCATCCGGCGGCGCTGCCACTCTACCACAAGCATGGATTTCGTCCCTATGCGACCCGGCGGGTCCAGACGCCGGCAATAGAGGCGCAAACACAGGCCGCGGCGAAGGCAACCACATGAGGTTCATCGGTTTCGACGAGGCTGATCCGCTGCTCGATTGGACGGCCGTCGCCGACGCGATCGCCGAAGGCCACCGGCTGCCCGAGGCCGAGATCGGCGACCTTTTGCTATCGCAGTCGGGCCGCAGCATGCTCAATCGCGGCGCCTGGATCGAAGGGCTCGGCATCGCGCTGAAATCCGTCACCATCTATCCGGACAATCCGGGCAAGGCCCCGCCGCTCCCGTCGATCCAGGGCGGAATGATCCTGTTCGATGATGCCACCGGCGCCCCGGTCGCCATGATCGACGGCATTCTGGTCACCAAATGGAAAACCGCCGGCGACTCCGTCCTCGGCGCCCGGCTGCTGGCGCGCCCGGATTCCCGCCGGTTGCTGATATGCGGCGCCGGCACCGTCGCCAACTCGCTGATCGAAGCCTATTGCGAGATCTTTCCTGACCTCGAAGCAGTCACCGTCTGGAACCGAACCGCCGAGAAAGCCGAGCGTCTCGCGACCGAATTCTCCGGCGCCCGCATCCCAGTCGCAGCCGCCACGGACCTTGCGGTGGCCGTCGGCGAAGCGGACATCGTCTCGACGGCAACCATGGCAACCCAGCCATTCCTCAAGGGCGAATGGCTGAAGCCTGGTACCCATGTCGATCTGATCGGCGCGTTCCGCCCCGACATGCGCGAGGCCGACGACGCGGTACTGACGCGCTCCGAGCTTTTCGTCGATTCGCGTCGCACCACATTCGGCCATATCGGCGAGATTCAAATCCCGCTTGACGCCGGAACAATCACGCGCGAAACCGTCCGCGGCGACCTCGCAGATCTGTGCACCGGCAAGGCAGGCCGCAGCGGCCCTCACGCCATCACTGTCTTCAAGAATGGCGGCGGCGCCCATCTCGACCTGATGGTCGGAGCCCTCATCCGCCGTGTCGTCGAGGCGGCGGGCTGAGGCGCGATGCGGATTCCCGGCCGATGGTTTTCCGACGGCGTCAGACGCGGTAGAGCAGAATCGTCTCCCGCCGCGAATGGACGGTTCCCGTGATCCTGCGTCTCTCCCTTGCCCTCGTCTTCGTCCTGTTGCTGGCGGCAGCCGGCTTCTGGTACCTCGCCCCGCGCGAACCGGTCGACACGACGGTCCACTTCGATCCGGCGGTGATCGGCGGCGACCCCGACGCCTATCTTCTGCGCAGCGAGGCGGACATCCCCAACCTGCGGCCGAATGCCCAGAAGGAAATCGTCTGGGCCTTTCCCGCCTCGCGCGCCAGGACGCCGCTCACCATCGTCTACGTCCATGGCTTCTCAGCGACGAAGGCCGAAACGCGCCCGCTCGCCGACAAGATCGCCAAGGCTCTCGACGCCAACCTCTTCTACATGCGCCTCACCGGTCACGGCCGCGATCCGGCCGGGATGGAACAGGCGCGCGTCAACGACTGGGTCAACGATCTTGCCGAGGCGATCGCTATCGGTCGGACGATCGGCAACCGCGTCATCGTCATCGGGACATCGACCGGCGGCACGTTGGCGACGCTGGGCGCCACCATTCCAGGCCTGATGGACCGGGTCGAAGGGCTCGTGTTGGTTTCGCCGAATTTCGGTCTGCAGAACCGCCGGGCGTTCCTTCTGGATTTACCCTTTGCGCGGAAAATCCTGCCGCGGATCGGAGGTGCCACGCATGGCTTTGCGCCCGTCAATCAGAAGCAGGCCGAGAACTGGACGACATCCTACCCGATCGGCGCGCTCGTTCCCATGGCCGCGCTCATCCGCGCCACCCTGGCGATAGACCTGTCCACCATCACGATCCCGGCCCTCGCGCTGTTCTCGCCGCAGGACCAGATTGTCGATCCAGCCGCCACCGAGGACGTGATGGCGCGTTGGGGCGGCCAGACGAAGACCGTTCTGGTGCCGTCCAGCGGCGATCCGGAGAATCACGTCATCGCGGGCGATATTCTGTCTCCCGAGACGACCGACGCCCTTGCCGACCAGATCACCGGTTGGATCAGATCGCTGCCATCACCCTGAGCACGGCGCTTGCCACGTGGATCGCTTGCGTGGGGGGGCCCCGAGCGCCCATCTCGGATACACCCATAGTTTTATTTATGGGTCGGATAAATTTTCCGAATTTTACTTAGCCAAAACCGCCGTCCATCATCCTCGCACAATGGTTGAATGGGGTAGCGAAGCTCTGCCTCAGCCGGAGCCGAGCCTCCGCTTTCCCCACCGACCTTTCGCGTAACGACAACTATTCAGACAAGCGGTCTGGAAGAACCCGCATTCTGGTGTTAAGTATACCAGGTAATGTGGCTGACACCCCAGACGGCGATAAGGGAGCAGACTCAATGCCTCATAAGGTTCTCATACTCGGCGCGTCATATGGCTCATTGCTGGGCACGAAACTGGCGATGGCCGGCCATGATGTCACCCTGCTCTGCAGGGCCGCCACGGCGGCCCTGATCAATGACGAGGGAACAGAAGTGCGCATTCGCCTCAAGGGTGAAGACGCCCATCGGAGCATATTCTCCCGCGATTTGCCCGGGCGAGTGGATGCGAGCACGCCGGAGGCAGTCGATCCCGCGGATTACGACCTAATCTGTCTCGCCATGCAGGAGCCGCAATACGGAGATCCCGCCCTCAGGCATTTGCTGAATCGGACGGCCAAAGCGGCGGTCCCGTGCATGTCGATCATGAACATGCCGCCCCTGCCCTACCTCAAGCGCCTGCCGGGCCTGGATTGTAGCAAGCTCGGGACCGCCTACACCGATCCCCGCATCTGGGACCAGTTCGACCCTGCGCTGATGACGCTGTGCTCGCCGGACCCGCAAGCCTTCCGCCCGCCCGAAGACAAGGCCAACGTCCTGCATGTCGGCCTTCCGACCAATTTCAAGGTCGCGCGTTTTGACAACCCGGATCACGACAGGCTGCTGGCCGAACTGGCGGCCGACATCGACGCCGTGCGGCTTGACGGCCACGAGGTGCCCGTCAAGCTTCGCGTGCACGATTCGCTGTATGTTCCGCTTGCCAAGTGGAGCATGCTGGCGACGGGAAACTACCGCTGCATCACCGCCGGAGACCCCATCTCCATCCGCGACGCGGTCCATGGCGACATCGATTTGTCGCGAGAGATCTACGCGTTCGTCAACGAGATCGTCAGCCGTCTCGGGGCGTCGCCGGAGGATCCTGTGCCGTTCGAGAAATATGCCAAAGCCGCTGAAAATCTGTTGAAGCCATCTTCGGCGGCGCGGGCAATTGCCGGCGGCGCGACGACCATCGAACGCGTGGACAAGTTGGTGCAGCGGATCGGACTGTCGCTCGGCATGGAGCACCCTGCCCTCAACGCGACCGTCGACACGGTCGACCGGAAGCTGGCGGCGAATTGCGTGAAGGCGGCGTGACATCGCTCCTGCAAGGCGCCTCGGCGCCTTGCAGGACACCGGAACAGATCAGCGGCGCGGCTTGCCGGCGCGTTTAATGCAACTGGCCAATGATGTAGTTCATTTCGTCCTCAATATCCGAGCCACCGGTTGCGGTATCGCTTCGGGGATGCGTCGCGGCGTCCGCAACGACCCCTTCCAGAAGGTCGGAGATTTCGTCCGGACAGGATGACAAGCTGCGGTCCCACCACGCCCCGCTCTCCGTCCCGATAAGGCCGTATCGCTCGTCGGTCTTGGGATTGACGAACCGAACCTGGTCGAGGCGCTCGCTACATTGCCGCAGAAATTCCAGGTTTTCCGCGAGGATATCGGCTCCCTCCTGGTAAACCTCGCCGGGACCCGATGCGCGAACATCTATTTTCCTGAACCGCTCGATGTTCAGCAGACCATCGACGTCATAGACGTTCATCCGGCGGTTCCAGCCGCTGGCTATCGTACGCGGGCGCTCGCCTTTCGGCACATCGTTGTCGAGAAATTCGTAGTGAACCTTCTTGTCCGACAACGCCCAGGAAAAGAACAGCGCGGGCATACCCGTATAGGCCTCGATATTGTGGTGGAGAAGATCGTCGACGGCCTTGTACCGTCCGGTCGTCAGCCCGCGTTTCCAGGCCCGTTCCACGGTGAGCGGCGGCGGGGTGACCATGAAGAACATGAATACGGTGTGGCCGAACCGGGTCAGTAGATTGCTACCGCGATCCTGATTGTCACCGGTTCGGAAACTGTCGAAGCGGAACCGGTCGATCAAAAGATGCGGCATCGTTCCCCGGTCGGCCTTTTCTGCCATATAGCGGTCGAGCTTCCGGTCGATGATCTCCAATTCGTGACCGGTGAGCATCGCTCCATATTTGTAATCAGCCCCCAGCGAACCGTAGTCAAGAAGATGTTTGCGCCAGTAATCCGGGCTGACCAGGGCGAAGTCCTCCCAGGGCACACCGAGCTTTTTGGCCAAGGCGCGTTGATGCGGCCTGATGGTGCTCTTTCCGGCGGCCGAAGCCCCCTTCACGTTCATGACGAAAGGCTCCGTCTGGGTCGGAAGATACCGATAGCCTTCGACCTTCGACGCCGTTTCGATGATCGGGTCCAGCGCGGAACCCAATCGCGCGCTGCCATAGTCGTTGATGAAAAAATTGGCCGCAAGGTCGACAATCATCGTCTTGTCGAAGGGTAGCCGGCCATGGGTGCGGACCACCGCACTGGTGACCGTGGCAATGGCATTGGCGCAGGCCACCTCGAACGGATCTTCCATCATCCCCGCCCAGCGGGCGGTGGCGGCTTCGAGCGCGGCTCTGTCATCCGGGAAGGCCTTAGGGGACGTCGTCTTCCGTTCTCTGCCAAGCAACCAGTCCAGCAACCCTTTTTTCGCGGTCGGCGCCGCGCCTGGCGACGCCTGCTGCTGGTCCAGTCGTTGCAATTCCGCCGCGAAGAATTCGCGAGCCCGGCTGACTAGACGCTCGTGCTCTGTCTTCAAACCGTCGAGCCGCGGCCGGACGTGCTCGTCGTAGATCCGCGCGGTCATCCCGCGCATGTTGATTCCGAGTTCCTCGTATTCCGGCCCGTCCGGCACCGATAGATCCGCCGTCACCCGGATCAGCAGTTCGTGGACGATCAAGCGTTCCGCGCGAAAGGCAATCGTATCCTTGGGGTCGAGGCCGCTGAACGCGGCAAGCTCGCGCGCTTCGCTAAAACCGGTCTCGACATTTTCCGGGCGGAACATGGTCGACAGCGGCAAAAGCCGCTGCGGTATCGTCGAACTCAGCCCGGGATTCCAGGGGCCGAATTCGGCCCCCGTGTCCCCCGGGCTTTCGGTGACCGACATTGATCAGGCAGGTTTCGAGGTCGGACGACGCGTCTTGTCCCAGATCAGCTTGAACAGCGGCAGGAAGATCAGGATCAAGGCGATGACCGTGATCGGTCCGGCGATCGGCCGCGTGAAGAAGATCGACGGATCGCCCGATGAGAACAGCAGCGATTGCCGCAAGGTCGGCTCGGCAATCGGTCCGAGCACGATCGCCAGCACCGCCGGCGCCACCGGGTAATCGAGCTTGCGCAGGAAGAACGCCCCGAAGCCGAAAATCAACATCAGCCAGACGTCGTGCATGTCCTGTGTCGCGGCATAACCACCCACGACCGACAGGATGAAAATCATCGGTGCCAAGACGGTGAAAGGCATCCGCAACATCCAGATGAACAGCGGGATGAAGGCGATGTTGATGACCAGCGCGAAGAAGTTCGAGACGTAGAACGAACCGATGAGACCCCAGACGAATTCCGGCTGGTCGGTGAACAAGCGTGGCCCAGGCGTCAGACCCCAGATGACCATGCCGCCGAGCAGGATGGCCGTCGTCGGAGAACCGGGGATACCCAGTGTCAGCATCGGCAGCATGGCGCCAGTCGAGGCGGAATTGTTCGCCGCCTCCGGTGCGGCGACACCGCCCGGATGGCCCTGCCCGAATTCTTTCGGATTCCGCGAGAACATCTTGGCGACACCATAGGACATCAGCGAACCGGGAGTAGCGCCGGCGGCGGGCAGGATGCCGACGAAGAACCCGAGGAACGAGCCAATGCCCATACCTTTCCAGCCTCGTCGAAACGCCTCCTTGGTGTCGTCGTTGATGCCGCGCAACGACATTTTCGCCATCGTCGAGGTGATCTTGCCGCGGGTGGAATCTATGGTCCAGAGCATCTCGCCGATGCCGTAGACGCCGATGGCCAGCACCAGGAAGTTCACGCCGTGCAGGAAGCCCGGAATGCCGAGGAAAACGAGCCGCGGAGCACCCGAAATCTCATCATAACCGACGGCCGCGAAAACCAGTCCAATGCAGATCGAGAAAATCGTCTTCGGGATGTCATCGCCGCCCAAGCCCACAAAGGTTGCGAAGGCTAGTAGCATCAGCGCGAAGATCTCTGGCGGTCCGAAGCTGAGCGCCACGGTTGCCAGCGGAGGCGCGAAGGCCGTGAACAGCACGTTGGAGACAGTGCCGCCGACAAAAGACGCGACCGCGGCCGTGATAAGGGCAAGACTGGCGCGGCCCTTCAGAGCCAGCGGCCGTCCGTCGAAGGTCGTCGCGACCGCCGTCGAAGCCCCCGGGATGCCCAGCGTGATCGAACTGATCGCGCCGCCATACATGGCACCGTAGTAGATCGCGGCGAGAAAGATGATGGCCGAGGCCGGTGGGACGAGGAAGGTGATGGGAAGCAGGATGGCAACGCCATTGACCGATCCCAAACCCGGCATCGCGCCAATGAATAGTCCCAGCGTGACACCGATAATGATCAGCATCAGATTGACGGGCTGGATTGCCAGCCAGAAGCCGTCCCCCAGTAGCCCCAGAATTTCCATCATAACTGCCGCCTCCCCGCGGGCTCGATAATTGCCTGAGCCGTTCGCATCAGTAGATGATCGTGTTCAGCGCATTGAACACCGGCTCGAGAAACGCCATGCCCTTGGGCAAGGTGATGCGCATAAGCGCCTCGAAGAAGAAGAAGAAGACGACAGGTATCGCGGTGGCGAGGGTCATCGTCATCACCCAACTGTGACGTCCAAGAAAGCGCAGATAGTAGATGAGGAACACGAACATCGCGCCGTACATCGACAGGATGTTTACCAGCGCGACGAACCCGATGATGCCACCGCCCACGAGCGCGAGCATCTTTTGCCCATAGGGGTCGAGAAAGGGTTCGGTCGACTGCGACGGCGGCGACGTCCGCCGGTACCAATTGAAAGCAATGACACCGGTGCAAACCAGCATGACACCGGCCAGCCAGAATGGCCAAGCACCCCCCCCAGGGCCTTCACCCCGAATGTAGCCGACATCCAGCTCCGTACTTTTCCACATCAAGTATATTGAAAGGAGGGCCAGCACGCCCGCGGTTACGATTTCTGCGCGGCGCATGCCGGCTCTCCCTAGACTTAGTATCGTTGCTATCGTTCAGTCAGGATTTGGGCTTATTCACCCATTTCCTTCAACAACTCCTTGTGGCGATCGACCTGCGTGGTCCAATACGTCTTCTGCTCGTCGGCATTCATGGGAAGGCCTTCCAAGCTCTCGGACTTCATGTAGCCCTGCCATTCCTCGGAATCGTAGATAGTCCCGAAGAGATCGCGGTAATACTGCGCGGCTTCCTCCGACATACCCGGCGCACCGACGACGGCCCGCTGGTTGTAGTACGAGAAGTCCTTGCCAAGCTCCTTGATAGTCGGAACATCGGGAAGGTTCGGCAACCGCTCATCAGAAAACGCTACCAAGGGCACAACATCGCCCGATTGATAGAAGCCTCTAGCTTCCGATGGATTGTTGACCGTGGCCATGATCTGCTGACCCGCGAGCTCCTTGGCCACCTCGCCGCCGCCCTTGTACGGAATGTACTTGATCTTGACGCCGTAGTTTTTCTCGATCCAAGCGATGACCAGGGAGTCTTCCTGCCCCTTGCCGGTTCCACCCATGACGTATTTCCCGTCCTCGGCCTTCACCTTCTCGACCCACTGCTCGAAACTCGTGATGCCCGAATCCTTGTGGACCCAGAGGACGAACGGATCGACGCCCATCATCGCGATCGGCGTGAAGGTGGTGATGTCGACGCCCAGATTTTCCTGGCGCAGCGGCGTCGTGAAGAAGGAATTCAGCGTAACGAGGATCGTATGATCCGGATCGCTGGCCCCCTTGAGAGCGATCAGCGCTTCTGCGCCAGAGCCGCCGCCCTTGTTGTTCGGCACGAGAGGCCGGACGGTCAGCTTCTTCTTCTCGGCAACCGACTGGATGAAGCGGGCGATCTGATCCGCCCCGCCGCCAGCGCCGGCCATGATCACGAAATCGACCGGCTTGGTCGGCTCCCATGCATTGGCAACGCCCGTAAACAGAGTCGAAGCCAATGCGGTCGCACCGACGACACTCATGAGAACTCTTCTATTGATATTCATTTTGTCTTCCTCCCATTAAAATTTTACTTGCATTAGCAAGCACGATATTCACACCCGCCGTTTAACACGGCTGTTCTTATTGTAAATCAGGCTCCAGGGACTTCGTCAATCGATGGCAATCGGTCCGGATTTCCCAGACCACACTGAGCTCCTCCCTAATGAACCAGAACCACCGGTATTGATGTCGATTCGATGATCGTCTGCGTGTTGCCTCCGAACATGATCTCCTTCTCATGGCTGTCGCCATAGGCCCCCATGACCATCAGGTCCGCCCCGAGCTTCCGGCAGCGTTCCAGCAACTCCTTGCCAACATTGTGGTGGGCCGAAAATCGCTCGATCTCGGCTGTGATCCCACGATTCTTGAGATAGCTGGCGAGATCTTCGGACGTTGTCCCATACGCCTCCTCACCCCCGGTGAGGATCGTGACGGTGCTGGCGTCCTCCAAAAGTCCGATATTCAGCGCGACCGCTCGCGCTGCCTCGGTCGAGCCGTTCCAGGCTATAACGATGTGCGTGCCGATCTGCACCGGCGGCGTATCGGTCGGCGGACACAAGAGCACGGGCCGGCCCGTGTGGAACAGCGCTGCCTTGAGGCTGTTGACGCCGAGCATCCCGGCTCGATCCGGCTGCGCCACCGCGATCAGATCGACCAACCGGCCATGGCGCTTGATCACTTCGACCTGGCGTCCTTCTTCCTCCACCCAAGTCGCCGTCGCCGTTCCCGCGATCGGCTCATTGGAGACCGTCAGATCGAATTTTTGAACCAGCATGTCGAATTCGCTTTTCAGGCTCTTCTCGACCTGGTTGGCCAATTCGATCGCCTGCTTTTGCAGCTGATCCTTGAGGAACGTGGGAACCGGGACCCCATAGGGCAGCAGGTCCTGTGGCCTCGGACGGCAATGGGTCACCACGACGTGTGACTTGAACCGTCTGGCCAAGGCGGAGGCATGGGCAAGGACGTTGTCGCCCTTGCCGTCACCACGTACCGGAACGAGTATCTCGCGGATCACGGTCGCATATCCCTTCTAGAACAGGCCTTCGATGAGGCCTTCGTCATTGAGCCGGATGGATTCCGACGAGGGCACGCGCGGCAGGCCCGGCATGGTCATGATCTCGCCGCAGACGACCACGACGAAGCCGGCGCCGGCCGACAGCCGCACTTCGCGGATCGGCACCGAATGGCCGGTCGGCGCACCGCGCAGATTGGCGTCGGTGGAGAATGAATACTGCGTCTTGGCCATGCAGATCGGCAGATCGCGGAACCCCTGCTCCTCCCATTGCGCCAGCTGGTCGCGGATCTTCTTGTCGGCCAGAACCTCGTCGGCCCGGTAGATCCGCTT